>Ga0209215_1000034_pt1 | contig 130789 bp, 87 predicted proteins | sample TexAe_OM2H0_M2_FD_187938 | JGI IMG/M metagenome (GOLD analysis project Ga0209215, IMG submission 187938) | Forest soil microbial communities from Davy Crockett National Forest, Groveton, Texas, USA - Texas A ecozone_OM2H0_M2 (SPAdes) (version 2) | ecosystem: Environmental > Terrestrial > Soil >... | reverse complement strand
CGTAAAGGCAAACGTGCGGATGTCAAATGACAGATCCAGAGCAAAGGTAAATGGCGGCGGGAATGGCGGCTTGAAAGCCATCAACAGTTGATTGATCCAATACGCCAGGAACAACCCTGCAGTTGCGCCAACGAGCGCCAGCAGCACACTCTCTGTCAGCAATTGACGAATCAATCGCCCTCGCGTTGCGCCCAGCGCCAATCGAACAGCGACCTCTTTTCGCCGCCTTAAGGCGCGCACCATCAGCAGATTGGCGACGTTGGCACACGCGATCAGCAGCACCGTGAGCACCGTGGCCCCGGCCAGCCTGGAGGATGTCACTGCCATCTCCCGGATGGGACCAATCATGATGCCTTGGGGACTGAGCAGCCGGAGAGAGCGATCATCGTTAGGATTGATGGGTTGCTCAGGCGGAGAAGGGTTGGACAGTTCTAGCTGGCGGTTGATCGTTTCGAGCGCGGCCTGCGCCTGAGTAACTGAAACGCCTTGTTTCAGCCTTCCGAGGGCGCCAAAGTTTTCATCCTGTCGATTACTCAGAGGATCGTGCCCGGTCTCTCCAGGCTCCCACCTCATCGTTGCGATCATCATCACCGGAATCCACAGACTGACTTTCATCGGAGGGCTCTCACCGTCGAAGCCGGCAGGAGCAATACCGACGACCGTGAATCTCCGGTTGTTCAAAACGATCGTCTGACCGACCAGCGAAGGATCGCTGTTGAAACGACTCTGCCAAAAGCTGTGGCTAAGGACCACGACTGGATGTGCACCGGGCGTACGGTCTTCCTCGGGCAGAAACGCTCGCCCAAAAGAAGGCTTAATTCCGAGCACGTCGAAGTAATTGCCGGAAACCATACCGCCGAGAACGACTTCACTGCGCACGTTATTGCCGAAACTGATCGGCGCCCGAGTAAAGAGCGCCAGGTCCGACAATACTTCGTTACGTTCACGCAAAACCCTGAAGTCAGGGTAAGAAAGTGTCGGCCCTCGCCCCTCACCGCGCACGAGCATGACGAGTTGGCCGGGCGCGTTGACTATAGGCAACGGTCGTAAAAGCAAGGCATCGACCAGGCCGAAGATCGCTGTGTTCGCACCTATGCCTAGCGCCAACGTGGCTGCAACCACAAGCGTGAAGCCGGGATTCTTGCGCAACATTCGCACGCCGATCCGAAGGTCCTGAAGCAATTCTTCCAACCACCGTGTCCCGCGGGCATCGCGGCACATCTCCTTCACCTGCTCGGGACCGCCCAGAGCAAGATGGGCCTGTCGTTGCGCCTCGTCGGGACTGTAGCCCTGGCCGATCAGCTCACTAGTATGTAGGTCCAGATGATGGCGGAGTTCCTTTTCGAGTTTCTCTTCATGCTGCCTTCGGTGAAACAGGCGATGCCACCATGTCATCCCGCACCTCCTTCAGACATTTTGAGGATCAGGGTGACGGCTTGAGTCAGACGCTGCCAGCCCGCGGCTTCAGTTTCCAACTGGGCCTGCCCTTTCCGCGTCACGCGATAGAACTTGGCCTCGCGCCCGGTCTCGGTCAACTTCCAGTCGGCTGCCAAAAGACTGCGGTTTTCGAGTCGGTGCAACGCCGGATAAAGCGAGCCTTGCGGAACCTGGACTACACCGCGCGACACCTGTTCCAGGCGTTGGGCGATCGCATACCCGTGAATCGGACCGAGTGCCACAACTTTCAAGATCAACAAATCTAACGTGCCTTGGGGAAGATCTGATTTGGGCTTCACTTGCCGTTACCTCCGTCTTCTACATATTAAGAGCAATACGTGTAGAAGTGCAAGGCGTACCGAGAACGACCTTGAATTTAATTGCGTGACGTTCTCAGCTGAAGTGTCCGAGCAAATTTCATTTCATGACCTGCAAGAATTGCGTTTAATGACCGAACCCACAAGGAGGAGCAGCGGTTGTGGGTTCGCTCATAAAGTGAAATCGGCCTGTCAGTGGAATCAATAACTTACGAGGACAGTTCCGGCATTAATGAAATTTTCTCACCGCTGTTTGGACATCAATGGCGACATCGTCGAATTGAAGAATCAGCTAATTGTGTGGCGAGCACCAGAATTAACCAACGGGGCGATTTGTTAGTTCCAAAGGACCAATCTACTCAGAATTAGGTGAGTTAAGTTAGAGACGATGCGCTTCGTTGGATCTGATGATCGATATGATCGGGAGACCCATGGAGTAGGAACGTGGCGTCAATATCAGAGTTTGGAGCAGCTCCGTCAATACAAAGCAGTGACGGTAGTAGATGTTACTTAAGAATTTAGATCTGTGTTACCACTAATCATTTTCCAGGACTGGTGAGAATCACTGGTCGCCATTGGCCGACCGCTAAACCCTGGAGCTTGGCTAGATCACTTTTTGAAACCGATATGATAATCGTGACCGCTGAAGCGTCCTTTGAGGACGTTGTAATGGAGATTAGTTCAAATCCTGACGCCGTTGTCTGGCCACTGCCGGCTTCGGGTACCATGACGCTCTTTTTCTCCTGCTCCTGAACGAAGGCCAGCCTCATGCCAGGTTTCAACGTAGCCGCGTGCTCTGATTTCACTTCGACAGGGATCGCTGCACTCGTCTCATCCGTTTTCGCAGGAACGAATTCCGATAAATATTCCGGTTTCAAGAGTTCACCTTCATTCAGATCGATGGTGGCGTACTTTCCTATCGCGCTTTGGGTGTCGGGGATGAACCCGTCGCCTTTCCGCACTCGTCTGATTGTCCAATCAACATTCTGCTCGGTTAGTTTCAGACCTTTTATCAGCGGTCGTTTTGCGACCACACACCATTGCATTCGTCCGTCTTTCACGTCTGCGCGCGCATAGACCAGCCACCAGCTTGCCACAATCGGAGAGAACACAATTGCTAAACAAATAATGGCAGTCACGAAGTAAAAAGTGTTTGCGAAGAACAGGCGTAAGATTCTCATTACGGTTTCCTTTCGAGAATCTTGAAGTCCTTAGCGGTCCCATAAACCACCAATTGACTGAACTCCTCCCACTGCTCCTGTTCTTTTAAGAAGGTCGGCGGGTGTGGCCGTTCGAGCGCGGTCATTAATTGGAGACGAAACAAGTCAAAGCTCGCTCGAATCATTTCACCGAGTTGTATGGCGGCGCTTACGCATACTTTGTAAAAGAAAAAACTGACGCTGAAACCAATCAAAGCCAGTATTCCCCACAACCAGTAATTGAACCAGAGCCAGGGACCGATGATGAGAATAAGAAAGCTATAAAACAGACTCAGGCTGGCCATCGTGAGGGCGAAGTCAAGCAGGATACGGGGCTCTCTTATGAGCGCGAGAAATTCAGTGCTGATCACTTTTTGCAGACGCGACCAGAAGATCTGTGCCTCCATCTTGTATCGGCTGGCTGCATACTGGTCGTAGGACGCGATAATGTTGCCCAGCTTTGTTGCTTTGATTGTCGGATAGCTTCCGAACCGACGGTCTAATGCGGCCGTATCCGATTGGTGTCTCATCGTAGTTTCCTGATGCCAGTCAAGCAGCTTCTGCTTGATCGTTCTGAAAACATCGGTGAGGTCTTCGCCTGAATATTGCTGCCAATATCCAGCCAGAGAACTCAACCTTTCCTTCACGGTCTCCGTCCCTGCCTCCTTGTACAGTAAGCCGACCCTCAGCAGCAGATACCACTTCATTATGATTGGTAAAGGACGTTTGGTCTTGTCATACGTCGCTTTCTGTTCAAAAAATTTCAGCGCCGCATCCCACTCCGAGCGTCCGAACCTGCCGCGCTCTCGTAAGCGTGTATAGCGCCATCGTTGATAGCGTTCGCCCAAACGCAAAAAGGGCCACGTCAGATATAGAGGGAAGTTCGAATGACCCGACCAAAAATGAGCGAAAGAACTTCGCAGGGAACTAATGACGTAGGCGAAGATTACGACGGCAAACGCGCTCACAGCGATGATGACGCCTTTTTCCATAGCACTCCACGATTCAATCCAGGCCCACACGCCGCGAATGCCTACGGCGATCGCAAACGTCAAGACCAGGGCAGGGAGAAAGATCAGAGCCGGCAGAAAGGACGCGAAGAGAAAATCCTTCTCTAAAAACCCGGCGACTTTTCCGAGCAGCGTATCAATCATCGATCATACAGCGAACATACTTGAGATTCTGTTGGTATCAGTAAACGAACCGCTACAAGAGTAGCAAGTTCCTGAGTCGGTATCCGGGTTGTCATGGCCGTTGACGCAGATAAACCTGGGTTTTTCTGTTGTCGTATCCCTGACCTCTTCGTGGTTCAAATACCATCCGATGGACTTACCAGCATCGTAAACCTCAAAGACCCTGTGGTCCTGATTCTGCAAAGGAATCTCATCAGCATCTAACTGAATCTTGATTTGGTCTACTTCAACTAGGATTGCACTCCTGAGTTGCTGGACGATCTGGCTGATCGGGGTTTGCGAAATAATCTGCATAAAATTCGCAAGCATCTGTGCGATGGGATCGCTGGCTTCCGCGAGTCTCAGGTTTAGATCGCCGGGTGGAACTGAATTGAACTTCTGTACGTCTTTCACGGCGCGGCGCACGACGGCGTCCGCCAGATCAGCGGCCTTAACGTAAGTGCGGATCTGGCCGTCTTCAACCAGAAGAAAGCCGCCATGTCCCGCATCGTTAAGCTTCTTGTAGACGTCCTGAAAACTAGTGCTGCCATCGATGCGCAGCAAGTCATTATTTGCGACGAAATGCTGTGAGTCCTTAAGTGTTGCCATGCGGTCTCCTTACGGTCGGAATTCACGCACTACTGTTGAGGTAAGCGCTCGGTTGCTGACCGGCCACCGAGAGAAATTTGTGGAGTGAGGCCGAGCGAGTCTGTGCTCTCGCCCGGCGTAGAACTAGCGTGAAAGCAGCGGCACGATATAGCTATTGAGTTGGAAAAGTCAACGAAAGTGGAGCCAACAACAAATTTCTTGCTTACATCGCAATGCGCCGCTCCTCGAGAAGCCACAATAAGTCGGTTTGCGACAAATCCGACACGGATGTTTCTTGCTAACGCGCTGAAAGCCGACCGAAATCATAAGTTCATCCGCTCGATTTCACTTAATGACCGACAAATTTCATTAATTGACGGACAGATTTCACTTTATGCCGGACAAATTTCATTTAATGCCGGAACCCACAGAGGATGTGGGTTCCGGCATAAAGTGAAATCGGCCCATCAACGGAATCAACAACTTACGCGGACGATTCCGGCATTAAATGAAATTTTTGTCCGGCATAACGTGAAATTCTCCTACAGTTTTCGGTCATAACTTGAAATTTTCCCAATCGCTTTTTTATCCAAGATGTAAGTGCAACGCCGGTAGAGATTTACGTGAAACCTATTCTAGCTTTCTCAATTGAGGAGACTGGCTTATATATCAAACGCTAGTCGGCATCTTTCAACCGACACCAGTCTCGAGTGACAGACCGGAAAAGATCTCTATAATAAACGCATGTTTGAACCAAGTAACACCTCTTTCACTTTCTCGCGACAGTCGAAGACGTTTGGGCCAGATCTGCTGATCGCAACTCTGAAGGTCACGACCACAGTCAACTTATCTAACGGTGCAAACCGAGAAGACGTTCAGGCCCAAATCAATGAAAAGAATTGGCAAGTCTACTATGGTGACTGCGTTGAATCGCTTGCTGCTGCCAAGAATTTCTCAATTGACACGTGTTCCTCCAGTGAAAGCCGGACATACGTGGAAACAGCTTTCGCCCGGGTCGAACAGGTTGTGTTGCCAAGGATTCCATACGAAGCAACGCTTGAAGATGTCGCAAGCGGATGCCGGCCGATTACAGCAATGAGCGGGTACGTTGCTTGGCTTCCACTCCACTCAAATTTTCGTTCCAGTGACATTGCGCGTGTCGAGGACCACTTGGTTTGGACGATTCGAAGTTACTATTTTGAAGAGTTCCTTAACCAGGCGATTTCGGCTCAACATGATGCGATGATCTTCTCCGCTGCCGGCTACCAGCGGATCGGAGTCAAGTTTCAGCCGGTGTTTGACAGCACAAGAATCAAAGTTCCCTTTCAGCGTCTCAATTATTAGAAACGGGCGAGAAACCATAGGAATCCCTCACGCCGAGAATGAAAGCTGGTGGCGCTAGGGGCCAACAAAACACGCGGATGCGTCTTGCGCACCGGCATGCTGGCGATGGTCTTTAAGTTGACGAAAATTGCAGAACAGAAGTGGCACAAGCTGAAAGGGCGTAAGCGCCTAGCCCAAGTGGTCCAAGACGTGAAGTTTAAAGATAGACTACAAGAGGAGGCTCACAAAGGTCGCCGCCTGAGATCTTTCCATACCCGACATTTGACAAAAACTCGCGGGTTTTTTCTATACCGCACCGGCGATTATGGCATTTTCAAATATCGATGTGCAGAAGACTTTCGGCGATTTTGTTGAAGACTATGGTGGTGTTGTATCCGACCGGGATAAACGCCAAAAGCCTCGTAATGCCGATTACATCTTTCACACTGCAAGAGTAGTAGCCGAACTCAAAATTCTTAGCAATAACCCTTACACGAATAAAGAATTTCTTAGCTCACTTCGTGAAAAACAACGAAGGTGGATTGAACGGGGCGACATTACGCGGGAAAGGTTGAAGACCATCAAAGTTATCGGAGAGCTTCCACCCCAATGTCGGACCGAGATTAATAGGCTCTATACTCAACCTATTCAAAAGCATGTGAAAGAAGCCAATCGACAAATCAAATCAACCAAATTTGAAGACAAGTTGGACGGATACAAAGGCTTGTTGATTCTAGTCAGCGATGGCAATTTCTTACTGAACCCAAAGGTTGTATTTGTCCGGCTTGAGCGTCTCTTTGCGAATGGTTTATACGGCGCAATAAATACGGTTACATACCTTACGGTAAACGTTCTTACGACAAGGCCAGATGACCCGCTCCGGCACGCCTCTGGATAAATCTATTTCGAGATACAAGCCGGATGGAGAATGAGGTTTTCCAGTTTCTTTTCTTGATGACCTGCACGACAAATGGGCTGACTTCTTCACTAAAAGAACCGGAATCGTGTTGAATAGAATTTCAGAAGTCGATGAGAGTGGTCTTAGTGAGAAAGACTATTTGAGGGATACCGAATTCATTATTCCAACGTAGTGCTTCCAACTACTTCACCCTGGCTTACCGTTTCATCCTACTGAGTTGGGGAGTCGCAAACCTACCCTTGTGTAAATGAGATTAGAAATAATCTGACGCCCTATCACCAGCCTTTAGTAAACAATCCAAGAGCGCAGCTTTTAGAATGTTGCTGTATATTGGACGTAAGTCAAAGTGGGAGCACTGAGTGCTGACTTCTCAACTCCCGACCACCACTTGCGCCGAATCACATCAGTTTCTTTCCACTTCTTCTGATCAATACTAAAACAAACTTCTGGTCCCCTGTCTTCATGACGGGATACAGACGTCACTTTGTCTAAGGGAACTGCTTACTTAAGAATTTCTTTTACGTACAGATTCCAAAATGCTTTTGCTGGCAGCGCTCGGGTATAAAGGTGTTCCCAATATTCTCTTAGTTCATGTTTAGATCCGTAGCTGTTCACTAACGACGCTGCAATGATGGCACAAGCCGATGCTGTTGCAATGTGGCTCATGAATAAGATGCGGCCTGAGAGTTTTTGAGCGTATTGTTCTAATAGCTCAGCATGTTTCCAATCCTTAAACTCAGCAAGGGTTGAAATCATTCCTTTACCGAGTGCAACGTGACTGTATTGGCAAACGAAGGAATACTCTTTGTACCAACGATATAGGAATGGTTTTATCTTTCGCTTTTTTGTTTTTCTAATCGCAACACCTGGAGTCGGAAAATCAAAATAATCTTTCACATAGTTTCTTAGTTCTTGCTTTCTCTTTTTCTTTTTTCTCTTCGCTATCGCATCCTTAAACCATTTCGGGTCAGGACCTCCAACTTCCAAATGATGTCGCATAGCTCGCATGGCAAAATCGGAAACAAGCGTAACGCGTTTTTGCCCAGGAACCTTGGGTCGCTGTCCTGCTTTCAGATAAGCGGGATATTGGGTATGAAGTAAGTCATCAAGACGGGGATTCTCTCGATGCTCTTCTAACTCCACTAAATATTCAACCAAGTCATTCTTCAAAGCATTACGCATGTATTGCTTTATCCACTTGGTGGGATTATCCAAGACCAAAGCACAGATAAAAACTTTTTCGATTTGCTCTCGCACTAAAGATGCCCCATCGCTTATTAATCTCTTGTCCGGTTCGCGATACGCTTTTCTAAGGAGAGCACGGATACTTTTATGGGTTACCGCAAACAACTCCAACTGCATTCGGAGAAAAGCGATTAGGTCTTTCTCGTCTCGCTGCGGGGGTATTACTTTGAAATTATTTAGGTGGCGGAGCGCAAACTGTGTGGACTGAGTTGCGCTGTATAGTAAAGGATCAAGAATCTTGATATTGACCCTTGAGGACTCTATATCTGGGATATCTTCTACTATTGGGAATTTGGTTGGCATCTAAAAAACGGAAAGCCCCTGGGTTGGACCGAGGGCTATCACGGTTGGCCGTGAACCGTACAGGTTCGAATGTCAGTGTTCTCACCCCACCGACTTCGCCGGTTGGCCCAATTCTAACCTACCGTTCTCAAAAACAGTCCTTAGCTTCGCCTGCCGTCGTCTTTCCAAATTGGACCGCGAAATTGCAAATAACTGCGAACGAAGCTCCGAGAATACGTTTCCTTCCGCGTGCCGGACATTAAACATTACGTTTATGATGACTTCTTCTTAAGGATCTTCGCTGCTAGTCGTTACTCCGACGAAATTTCCGCGGTCTACAAATTCACCGGCTTGGGGCGTTTGAAAGAGGAATTTGCCCGGCTCATCATTTAATGACCGACAAATTTCATAAAGTGAAATTGGCCTGTTAATGGAATCAACAACTTACGGGGACGATTCGGTCATTAAATGAAATTCTTTTCGGGCATAACGTGAGAATTTCCTACAGATTTCGGTCATAACTTAAAATTTTCCTCAGTACCGAAGTCGGCTGGCCAACCCCTTGGGAGTTACAACTCTTCTTCTCGATAGCCAAAAACCACAGCCGCTCAGATATACAACTTATCTTTGGTGCCCAGCTAAGATAATTAACACTGCTGGTCCCGGGGGTTTGCCAGAACACGTTTACTGTCAAAGCAGTTGATCAGTCGGGCAATACTTCGGCCGCCAGCAATCCAGTCACGGTAAGCTGTGGGTGTGTGGATAGACGGTCACTAAAACAATGAAAGCGGCAGGTTGAATAGCCTGCCGCAACCATTCGCAACGCTACCTCCACATCACTCCAGAGCCTGAAGAACCGATTGCGCCCAACCGATATCGTATTGGGCGCCCAGCCTGAGTGGGCCACTGAATGGATTTCCCGTCTGCGTTAGCCGGTGGAGAAAGATGTGCTCGCCTACACGGTTACCGTTCACGACGGCTGAATCAACTAAATACAGATTCCGAGGATCCAGAGCCAACTCTGAGGAGTACTTGCGGGGAATCCAATGGTGGACGTTATGAGTTCCCTCCCCGGCGAGCCCACGCAATTTGAAGAACTCCTGATTTACCTCCTTAAATACCTTGCCTGATTCTTTGTAAGTCAGTTCACGCCCCAGGGTTTTCGCGTATGTGCTGCCAGGCCTTGCAGCGACAGTGCGGATTGCCTGGTTCCAGTGGGCCAACTGCTCCGCATTCTGGGCGATCGACTTAAACACAAAGTTATTCACTCCGGAACTAGCAATCGCATTCTTCAGCCACCCCGGGGACAGATTTCCACGAATGTTCGTCAAGTCCCGAGTAATCCCGGAGAATTGAGACACCGAACCGACGTCAGGAATTACGGCGGCGCTTGCGAACTGAGTGGCCTCAGCTCGCATAGCGCGCTCGGCGTTTAGTAGGGTACCCACCGATGGTTTAAACGAATTGCGCATTTGCTTGAAGGCGCCGCCCCACCCACCCGCTATCTCGGCCAAGCCGCCGACAAGCTTTGCGTTCTCCTCGCTTACGCCTACTAACGGAAGAGCTTTCTCCGCAATTGTCCCCGCGGCCATTCCCGCCGCACCCCAGGGATCCACGAAGGCATACCCAGCGAATGCTACGGTCCCGCCGATCAGGTTACCCGCCAGCAAGGCGTTGTCGTATCGTTTCCAATTTGCGGCAATTTCCCGGGAGCGTTTGAAGTGATAGACCAGGAACGCCTTCTCAACGCCCTCGGTAGTGCCATTCCGTCTCTCGTAGATTTCACTGAACTTGCTGAACCTTGCGACGTCGAAGGCCTCTTCTGTTCGCCGTGCAATCGCCGCCGGCGTCATCTGCGATTCCACTCTGATGATTTGTTGCGGGGCAACATACTCCTCGTTACGCAGGGCTTCGTAATTCGCCTGAAAAACCTCTCGCAGCTCCCCGCTCATAAATGGAAGTCCACTATGCACTCCCCCCATTTCCTGAAGCTGACTGCCGCGATTGATGAAGAGCCCGTCGAACTCTATACCGTCCGAAACATGGACATAGTGTCCTTCGGCATTCATGCCCGAGATGACCTGGGCCTCGTTTTCCAGATCTGCCTGATAACGTGCGCGTTCCTCCGCGCGCGCACGCTCCTGTAGCGTCTCCCTTTCCTTCATCTCCTTGCGCCGCCGCTCAGCCGAAATCTGCGCCGCACGCGCCCGCTTCTGTTCCTGGGCCTGGCGCCGCTCGATGTTGCGCTGCCTTCGAACCCCGTCGATGATGGCGCGATCGTTGATGGTTTCGCCAAAGTGGTCTATGCGATCCTTCATCATGTCTAACCAGAGTTGCCGAGGCAGATTCGCCATGAGGGCCGCGGACGTTTGTTCGTTAAGCAAGTCGCGCTCAGTGCTGTCGAGCGCATCGATAAAATCGCGATCCGCTTTGTCAAACTCTTCGATCAGTTCTGCCGGCAACGGACCACGTGGATCATCGACCGAACGTGGACCGCTCGGTTTCTCAGCCTGCTTGCTCATCTGCTCGTAGGCCATGTTGGCGAAGCCGTTCAACACCGTACTGTAGAGAAATTCGAAGGCCCCGACGGCCGGACTGCGGCCACTGCCCGAAATCGCCCAACCCGAGCTTGGGTTGAACGCACTGTTGATGAGCGAGCCGGGGTTGAATTTGAAATTGGCACTGTGGTTATCCAGCACCGGGCTCAAAGCGCTGAAGCCGACGTTGAACAGCGAACCGCCGATCCCCGAGGCGCTCAGGCCTGAATCATCCGTCCAACCTGCAAAGCCGGTTGAGACCTGCTGCCCGACTTCCAATCCGAGAACGGCAAGTGGACCACCAACTGAGACAAAGTAGCCTTGCAGAGACGCCTTTCCTACGCCGCCCCAGTCGATCCCTTCCTGGCCGGGCGCCTGCATGTCCAATCCCCACGCTGTCGCCTGGCCACCGAGATTGCTCAGACCCGAGCCGATAGCTACGCTCATTGGCGCCGGCATGCCCAAGAAAGTCAGACCGACGGTCACACCGACTTGTATCGTGATCGATGCGGCCGCAACCGCAAACATCTCCAGGTCACTGGGCTTGGGGGGCGGGGGCGCCGGAATCGAGATCGGTCGATCGTTACCGACAATCTCTGCCAACGAGAAAGGTGTGTAGGTGCTCGCACTGTTGCGACTTCGGACGAGGTCAGGAATTTCGTATGCCTTGCCAACCTCGGAGGACGGCAACGACTCAGCTGGGTCCGCAGTGACGCCGTTGGCATCAGCGATTGCGTTCCATAGCGACCCATCGCCGTAGTTCATTTGGGCAATGTCGATCAGCGAATCTCCACTCTGAACGACGTAGCGCAGGTTGCCTCCGGTCCCTGCTTCGGTCATCGGCGTGTAGACGAAATCGAAGCTTGTGGCCCGAAGCAGTCGCTCGGAACCGATCGTTCCAACGATGCGATTGCCAGCATAGACGTAGGTCTGTTTGCCCGTGGGAGGATCCGGCAACGGTATCGTGTTGCTGCTACTGGCCGACAAACGTAGCTCGGTTTTCTTGAAGATGGCTCGGCCATCAGACCCATACCTGTAGCGACGTTCCTCAAACCGATCGCTGCCGGGGCCGTTAGGCTTCGGAAGTTCCATCTCCTCGAATGTCAGACGACCCAGCAGATCGTATGTCTTAGTCGTATCGAAGCTGTTACCTGTGTCGGTGATTTTCCGCACGACGCGCGTACCGTTCTGGAAGGTGTACCGGTAGTTGAACGTCGTGTTGAAGGGAACACCGTCGGAACGGAATGCACTGAACAGGTAGGAGCTGAGTAGTCCGATCGACTCGTCGTATGTGTTAACGGTCGTCGTGTTCTTGAGCGGATCGGCAGCGTTGGTCTTGGTCCAGTCCACTTGTCCATCGGCGCGGTAAGTCGTAACCGTTGTGCCTATAAGCGCGGGATCTTCGTCGACCAGCAGGTTGTGAAGCTTGCCTGAGATGCGTGTCCACTGCGTGCCCTCGGTGACGGCGCCGCGCAGATTCAAAGTACGCCGCGACATCATCTTCCACGAGCCATTTCTGTCGGGCCGAGGCTGCGGATCTCCCGAACCGCCAACTCCACTGTCCATGATATTGACCTGACGAAGCCGCTGCTCAATCTGGCGCAAGTGTCCGAGATCGTTGTATTCGTAATGCTCGTCACGCAACGTATCCCACGTCAAAAAGGTTGGCGTCAAATTCGTGTTCTGACGCAAATATTCGGTAGTCATGCTACGGCGACCAACGTTGTCGTATCTAATGTCAACACTGCCGGACGTCTGCTTCTTGAGAACGATCGAGCCGTTTACCAGCGCACCATTGGAGGTCGTCATGCGTCCGGCGGAGTCGTAGTCGTACCAGTTATCCATCAGCCAGGGCCCGTCAGTGCTCTCGTGCGTATAACTGGCCTGAACGCGACGTACGTTGCTCCACTCGTCGTACGAGTAGGTCACGTCACCTGTCGCGCCGTTGGGCACCTTGGTTTGCGCGATCTTCCAAAGCCTGCCCTGATTGTCATAGCTAATCATCTTCGTCTGGATTGAGTCGTCGTCGAACCGGCTCTCCAGCGTCATCTTCCCGCGCGCGTCGTACTCGAACCGTGTCAATTCCTTCACGTGCGGCTGCGTGCCGTTCGGGACGACGATCACCTGCTGGACCAGACCATTCAAGCTACGTTCGTAGGTGGTAATGCCGTCGCCAACCTCATGACGCAGAAGCTCGCTGAAATCGTTGTAAAAGTAGTCACAGAACACCGTGGCGTTGTCGGTAGGCAGTCTGTAGTTCACAATTCGCCCCACCACGAAATCTGTGGTTGCGGCAGTCCATTCCGTGCGCTTACCGGCGCCATCGATCTGGAGTGCCTTGTTGCCGAACGGGTCGAACCGGTATTGGGTGAACACCCCCATTGCGTCACGCTGCTTCACGGCGAAATTTCGGCCGTCCAGCCAGGTGTAGGCCAATGGCGCATCGGCGCCGGCGGTAAAGGTCTTCGTGGCAAAGCGGCGGCTGGCCTGATCGTGCCTGTGTTCGGTGAGAATCGTGCGCACGATAGTGCCCGTCCCGGCAAAACTGTCATACTCAGCGTTCGGGTTTGCCGTACGCAGCACACCGTGAATGCGGACATTGCCTACGCGGTCACGGCGATCGAACAAGACAGTGCCGCGTCCGTTGCGTGTGCCCATTCTCTCGCCATGGATGTTGTAGGTGTATTCGACCTTGCGGTTGGTCTCGTCGATTTCCGCCGTCAACTGTCCGACGCTGTTGTATTGTTTCCTGCGCGTCCGCGAGCTTATCGGCCCCGGCAGTTGTGAGCTACGGACCTCATCAACCTCCTTCACCACGTTGCCCAGCAGGTCGCGGAAAGTGAGCTTGTAGATCTCGCCGCTACTCGAGACACCACTCGAGGAGACAAAACCATGCGTTCCCAGGCTCTCCTTAATGACCCGGTTGTTGTCGTCGTATCCATAGCCGCGGGAGTTATTGTTTGGAACTTCATTTGGCGAGCCGTTGACCATCCAAAATCCGCTCTCCTGAGCATTGGTGACATTGCCCCAACGGTCGAATGCGCGCGATGAGTAGGGAGTTACAAACCGCCTGCTGGTCCCTGATCCAACTGAGACGTCAGCGTCGAAGGCAGGCCGGCGGATCATTATCGCGCGACCGAGCACGTCGTACTGCATTTCCGTAACGCGCGTCTCGACGGTTCCGTCGAGGGGGTCTGCGTTGCCGCGTTTCTCCTCGCGTGTCAATTGGCCCAGCAGGTTGTAGTAGTACACGGTCAAACCATCGATGGCCACCTTGTTGAACACCTGGCCCGCGTTGTCGCGGTCGTGCCGGGCTATCTTGGCGGCGTTCAGATTTGCCGGGTCCTGGTTCGCCGGACCCCACTTCCGCTGTTCCAGAACGATTTCGCCAAAGGCGTTGTACTTAACCGACTTGCCGCTTTGCACCAGATTGCCATCATCGACGTACACATCCAGCGTATCGGTGAGTTGGCCCAGAACGTCATAGACGTAACGGCGTTCCAAATCTTCATCGTTGACCCCCAATGGGCCTAAGTCAACACGTATTTCCTGCGTCTCCCTGATCACGCGGCCGGCGGAGTCATACGCGCGTAGTTTGGTGTTGGTCCGAGCGTCCCTGATGGCGATGAGATTGCCAGCGGCGTCGTAGGTATGGCGCGTTTCGCGCGCGTCACCGCCCTGCGACGTGGCCTGCACCTGCCGAACCACGCGACCAAAGGCGTCATGGGTCATGGATGATATGAGTCTTTCGGACAACTGGTTGCGGAATGGATCGACAGCGATTTCATCGTTAGCCGCGACCGGAGCGATGATGCGCTCCGGAGCAACCAACTCGATCAAGTGGCCCAGCGCGTCGTAGCGCATGGACGTGACGTTACCGGATGGATCCGTAACGGTGAGCGCCCTGCCGTAGCCGTCGTAAGTCGTGGTGCGGACGGTGGTGGATTCATTAGCGTCCGGATCAACCCACTCTCCGCCGTTGTCCCAAGACCAAAACGCCGCGCCGTGTTCGACGCCGTTAGCGTCCGTGTACCATAGACCGAAGCGATTGACGGAGGTCAGCTGGTTAAGGGCGTTGTACCCGAAGGTAGTGGTGCGGTCGGTTCCGTTCGGCGTCCCTTCCCCGGTTAGTTCCTCCTGTTGCCACATGTTGCCGGATGCATCGTAAAACATATTCGTGAAGTTGCCGGCCGGATCGACACTGCGTGTCGGACGTCCCATGTGGTCGTAGGTGAACCGCGTCTCGTGATATTCGACGATGTTGTTGGCACGCACGCGCTGCACTATCGCATCGCCGAAGGCGTTGTACTCATACAGCGTGGCCGGCGCGTCCTGCACTCCAAAGACGGTTCCCGGATTGGGATTCGGCCGGCGATAGTTGGCGTGGCTTGCGTCACCAGGCATGTGCGTTGAGTAATACCGCGACGTCGGGAACGTCACGCCGGTCTTGCGGCCGAGCTTATCGTAGGACATCCGGATGGTGCGGGCAGAGACGTCCGGGATCGGGTGCCCACCTTCATCGTGACCAATGATGAGCTGAGGATCGATCTCGCCTGCGGTCCAGAACATCCCGTTCTGAGGCGTTGTCGAGATCGTCACGCTGTGGCGCGTCACCGTGTTGGTTTCGCCAAATGGGGTGTAGGTGTAGCGCGTAACGTTATTCCGCGCGTTCACCTCATGGACCAGTTGGCCCTGACTGTTGTAAGTCCGATACGTGTGCAGGAAGGAGTCAACCCCCGTACGGGTGCTGAAACGGACTGCGTTGCCTAGTACGTCATAAGTAATGGTGGCGTCCGGTCTGAAGCGGTTGGCGCCGGTAATTCTTTCGACCCTGCCAGTAATTGCATCGTAGAAGCCGTGGTAGAGCGTGCCGATGGGCCGTCCCAACGTGTCGAACAGAAAGTCTGTGGTGGCGGCAGCCACTGCGAAGTTCGCCGCCTCGATCTTGCGGATCACGTTGCCAAAGGCATCGTATTCGAAGCGAGTGATGAGTTCGCGATCGACCGCAGGTGTGGATAAGTCTTCGCCGGAAAGCTTGAATTTCACGGGCGGCGAAGTCTCGCTGGCTTTTCGCCCTTTGCGGTCATACACACAGGTGAAAACGTTACCGTTCTTGTCGACCCAGCGTGTGCGACCTCCTGCTGCGTTGTATTCATAACGCTCGGTGTTTCGCAGGGCATCGACAGTGCTAATGAGTCGACCGGCTGCGTCCCAAACGTGTGCCGTTCCCCGCGTGCCGCCATCACCCACTGCGCGGTTGCCGCGGAGTGCAATCATTTCCGCTTCCGTGCGTTGGACGTTTACAAAGATAGTGAAATTGAATTGCCTGGCCTCAATCACGCGGTCGAGCGCGTCGAACAGGCTCTCGCGGAATGATGTGTCGGGTCTTATTTCAAAACGCGCGCGCCCTGCAGCGTCACGCACAGTGGTGGTCGTACGGTCATTAAAATTTGTAACTATGGCGCTCTCGATAGTCGCCGTATCGAACTGTGCAAGAACCACGGGTGTGGCGTATTCGACTCGTTGGACCATTTGACCCAGCGCGTCGTAGATCTGCTTCGTCAAGAGATACTTATCGCCAACGTTTAGCTCGCGCACTGTAAAGGTCTGCCGTCCGCCCGCATCGTAGGCGAAGACCGAGCGACGGTCGTTCGCGGGATCGGCCGCGATCGCCGCAGTGAGAGTCGCTTCGTCATAGGCATTCAGGTGACCTATTGGCTTGAAGTAAGCACGGCTTTCTATTAGTTGGCCCAAAGAATCGTAGCGCCGCTCGTTGAGTGAGTGACTGCCGCCTGATCCGGCGTTCGGTTCGATCACTTGAACGCTGAAGCGAAGCTGGCCCAGTGAGTCGTAGGCGAAATGCTCGACACGATTGGCGGCATTATTGCGATCGACCGCTGCGTCGATAGCGTTTTCTGAATACTGTGATAATGCGGGACGCGAAGCGAAACGCACTGTAGTCGTGAGGTCTCCGAACGTGTTGTAAACGTTCTCGGCAACGCCTCCGAGCGCGTCGATCGTGAAGCGCAGTCTGTTCTGAGTGTCGTACGCAAAGCGTGAGCGCTGTATATTTGCCAACGCATCCGGTTCACTGTCGATGTAACCGAGGAACGCAAGTTCTCCGGTCACGTCCTGCTCGCTGAGCCCGGTCGGTCGAATCGCTTCGATTGTCGCAATCCGTGCATCCGTAACGAACTGATCGTAGCGCCGCGATTCGACGATATTTCCCAGGGCGTCGTATTGATTTTCACCAACGGTCCAACGTCCTATGCTGTCGGTCTCGATAACGAAACGCTGCCGCCCTGCGGAATCGCGCACGTACAGAACTTTCCGATCGTTCGCATCCCGCACTGCATTCGCCGCAGCCTCGACGGTCGCAACGTCAAAGTTTGCCAGCGCGCCGACGGCGTTCGCGTACTGAGTTGTCCGGAATACACGACCAAGCGAATCATGATCTTGTTTGGTTACATGATGTGAATTTGGTCCCAATGCTCCAACGTTGTAAATCACCTGGCCCACGGCGTCATAAACGATGGCTGAAACACGATCGCGGGTCTGATCGCTTACAGCATTTACGGCAAAATCGATCGCATCCTTGTTAAAACCATCAAGGAACACTGCCGTGGCAAAATCAGTGCCGCCCACAAGCTGTCCCAACGCGTCGAACCGTTGCGCGCTCACTCGATACTTAAGCCGGTTGTTTTCCAAGGTGACCGCTTGCACCCGATAGATCTGGCGGCCTGCCAGATCATAGACAAAGTGCACTACCCGGTCCCGCGATGGGTCAGCGCCGCCGAGGGCCGAGAAAATTGCAGCTTCGGTGATGTCACCTAGCGGGACGGCAGTCGCGAACGACGTGCTGCTAACGATCTGGCCCAATGCGTTCAGCTCATGGCTAGTCACCTGATACTTGGAAAGGTTTCCCTCTACCGAGACCCTTAGCACGCTTAAGCGGACACGACCGAGTGCGTCATGGAGATAATGCTCGATTCGATTACCGGCATGATCACGCTCAGGCGCAACGGCGGTTTCGATTGCACTCTCGGAGTGCAGCGCGAGAGTTGGTCGCAAAGCAAAGCGGATGGAGCCGATCACGTTGCCGAGCGCATTGTGAACACGCTCGCTGACTGAACCCAGCGAATCAACGGAAAAGCGAAGACGGTTCACCGCGTCGTAAGCGAAACGATTGAACCGGTTTCCGGGATCGCTTTCGAGAGGAGCCACTGCTGCGGCAACCGTCTCTTCGTCGTGCTGCGTGAGCGTTGGGCGAGTAGCAAAAGATTTTGTTACCAGCAGATTGCCATTGGCGTCGTAAACGCTTTCGGTGATCGATCCCAGCGTATCGATCTTAAAGCGCAAACGCTTCTCCGCGCCGTAGACGAAGCGGTTGATCTGGTTTTCGGCCTCGTTGCGCAGCGGTTCGACAGCCTCACTGATCGCGGCTTCAGTGAATGTAGCCGGCGCCGGAGTTGGGCGCCGGGCAAAACGCGTGGTCGTAACGACATTACCCAACGCGTCGTAGTTGTTCTCGGTTATCGAACCCGCAGCATCGATCGTGAAACGCAAACGATCGGCTGAGTCGTAAACGAAGTTCGTAACTTCATCGTCGGCCGTCAAACTCAGGGTCGCGAACGCCGTGGTGATGGCGTTTTCCGTATACTCCGACAGCACCGGTTGCATGTACCACCCGATGGTTCTGACGAGGTTACCCCGCCCGTCATATTTACTCTCACTGATCGCGCCCAGCGCATCGACCGTGTACCTCAAACGGTTAGCGCGGTCACGAGCGTAGTGCATGACCCAGTTGTTAAGATCTTCGCGATCAACCGCTGCGTCGATCTCAACTTCGGTGTGGGCCACCAGCGCAGGCCGAGCGGCAAAGCGCACCGTGGCGAGCAGACCTCCGGCCGGATCCCAGACACTTTCCACTACTGACCCCGACGGATCAACCGTGAAGCGCAGACGATTATTGGCGTCGTATGCAAAGAATGTCCGTTGCACACCGGCCAGGGTTGGCGGATCTTCTTCGCGGTAGCCCAAGGTGCCGAATAACTCCTGTTGGATTTCCGCAACCGTGATTCCTTGTGAACCAGACGAATCGAGTGCTGCAACTCTTCCATCCGGCAGGGACCTGTCATAAGCACGCGCCTCGATAACGTTACCGTTGGCGTCACACCGATTTTCGCTGATGGTCCAGCCCATTGCGCCTGTCGACTTCAAGCTAAAGCGCACGCGGCCATCGCCGTCGTACACAAGCCGGCTTATTTGATCATTAGTAGTCGCAACCAGTGGCGGCACGGCAGCCACAACATCGCCGAAACTTGCGACGACGTCTGCACCGAGGCGATTGAGATAGCGATGCGAATAAACGAGCCGTCCGGCTGCGTCATACCTGGACTCGCTGACCTCGCCCAACGCGCTGATGCTATGGGTTTGCTGACCTGCGGGGTCGTACACATGCCAGGTACTCTGGCCGTTCGCATCGATGCGTCTGGTGATGCGGCCACGGGCGTCGTACCGATCTTGCGTCGTGAGGTCGCGCGTTCCGGACGCGCCTGGGTCGAACACCGAGGATGGTGCGGCGACTTCCTTCACGCGCCGTCCCAGGTTGTCAAACTCGTATAGCATTACTTGCTGATTCGGGCTCGATTCCGTTCCGCGCGCAATGCTCACAACATTGTCGAGATCGTCGTAGCGATAGGTCGTGCAGAGCTTAAGCCCGCCATCGACGGCATCCAGGATGATCGTCTTCGTACGGCCTTTGCGGTCGTAGGTGTAGGTCGTTATCCGTTCGTCGTCGATAGGCGACCACTCCCTCATGCTGATCTGATTGCCGAGCGCATCGAACTCAAATTGCGTCGTCAGATTCAACCGGTTCGCATCGAATCGCCGCTCAATGACGCGATTGCGTTGGTCGTAACGGAAGCTCGCGAACGCGCCGCGCCCATCTCCCACATCAACCTTGCGGCCGCTCTTGTCGTATCGCGTTTGAGCGATCGCGCGGTCCAGCGCATCCATCACCGCCGTAATCTGACCGTCGAGGTTGAATTCGTTTCGCGTGACATTGCCGCGTCCGTCCTCAATGCTCAGCGTTTCGCCGTGGCGCGTTAAGGTAGTCGTTTTCTGCGAGCCTTCGGGCGTCGTGACCGTTACGGTGCGCGCCGCTTCATCGTATGCATAGGTAGTCTGCTGGCCGAGCCCATTGGTTACGATCGACACGCGACCGAGCGCGTCGTATTCGGTGCTCGTAGTGCGTTCAAGAGGATCCGTCAGAACAACTCTGCGGCCGTGGTCCGGGTAAGCTGTCGTAGTTGTCAGTCCCACGGCGTTGACGGTTTGAATCACGCGACCAAAAGCATCGTATTCCGTGCGCGTGTTCGCATTGATAATGCCGGCGTCATCCGTCCGCGAAATGAGGCGACCTTTCAAGTCGTAAATAAACTGCTTCGTAGTGTGGCCTCCTGGTATCGACTTCACTTCAGAGATCAACTCGCCGTGCTCGTTGTAAAAAATCTGTTTGAAGCCGCCTTCAGCGTCCACTTCTTTCGCCACACGCCCGCAGCGGTCGTATTCGAATAAGCTGAGTTGGTCCAGGTTTGCATCGGCCAATAGGGCAAGTTTTTCGAGCAGCGTTTGGTCCGCGAGACCGCCGCCGCCATTCGCCAACAGCTGGACCATATCGGCATCGGCAATCCGCGTTGCGTAGTTGCGCACCGCCTCTGCTTCACCAAAAGTGTTGTACCGGATCTCGCTTACTTCACCAGCCAGACTGCCAGTGTTCTTACCTATCACGTTCACCGTTTGGGTGCGCCGGTTCTCGCGGTCGTAATAAAAGACCGTCCTGTTGCCGTTGGCATCGACGCTGCGCACCTTCCGGCCGAGCGTGTCGTACTCGTAACGGATTCCATAATCGCGAATCGCCTCGTCGACGCGTTCCGCTGATGGATTCGTGCCGAGCCAGGCACTGCCCTCGCCGCCCAAAGTCGCAGTTACTTCACCAAAAGCATTGTAGAAAGTGCAGCGAATGCGCTCCTCGCTGGTGTTGGCAGCACTCACCACTCGCGTGAGGCGGCCCGCCGCGTCGTACTCGTTCCGAGTTACAGTCGAGCCGTCTTGCGTAGTGGCTTCGAGAATTCGGCCGAAATCGTCGTATTGAATGAAGGACAGTTGATGCGAAGCGCCTGCGCGACTTTTCAACGACGCCAGATTGTCACCTTGAGCAACTATCACTGGCGCGAGATAACGAAGGGTTCGTCTGGTGTTGAGGGCATCGTCGAAGATCGTTTCTGTCAGGAACTGTTGCTCATCCACCGCTCCCACGACTCGACCTTGTCCGTCGTAGTAGAGGTAACTGTGCAGCGCGTCGAGGACGGCAGGCCGCCAGGCAGATAGCTGATCCCGCATGTTCACTGTTTCGGGACTGCGCTGGCTATAGCGCACCGTCTCGATTAGCCGGCCGCCGGCATCGTACTTGTACTCGGTTAGGTAGTTGAGCGCGTCAACGATGCCGATCCGGCGGTTGTCCTTGTCATACAGATATCGCGTTGTTCGGGCGCCGGTCTGCGTCATGATCACGCGAGACAAACCATCGTAGGTAATCATCGTCATGATGTTCTCGCCGTCGGTTGAAGCGGTGAGCCGTCCGGCCTCGTCGTAGGCGAACGTCGTCACACGATCGTGCGCTGGATCGACAATCACATCGCTACCTGGACCACCAACGGTGAGATCGGTTTTCGTCACTAGCTGAGTGTTTTCGTCGTACCAACCGTCAGTATTCGCGAGGTTCAGATACTGAGTCTGACGCACGAGCAGCCCGGCCGCGTTGTGCTCGAATTGCGTCACAGCCCCTATGGCGTCGACCTTGAACGCCAGACGCCCGGCCGCGTCAAAGAAGCGGTAGCGCCGCCCGCCCTGTGAGTCTTCCACCATCCTGAGCTGGTCGGAGTTGTCGTAAACGTTACGCGTTTGACGGGTCGTGCCGTCCCCTTCCTGGCTTACGCTCGCTAGCCGGCCGCGACTGTCGAAATCGCGCATCTCTTTCAGACCGCTCGCTGAAACGAGGATCGTCCGGCGATTGGTGTCGTCATAGTTGGTTGTCTGGTCCCCTTCAGCACCGTTGCTTTTGAGCACGCGCATAATGCCGTCGTACTCGAAACTCTTGACCACGCTACGCTGATCGCGCGCGCTGCCCCGGACGGCGACACTCCGCCGCAATCGACCATACGCATCGTAGTTGTACTCAGCGACACTCGCTTCGCCGTTCAGAACGCCAGCGCCATTCGTGTTTACCGTGGCATAACTAATCTGCCGGCTCACGTTGCCACGCAGATCGTAGCTGTACTCGGTGAGCTGTACCTGCGTTTTATCCGGCAGGCCCGCGACCCAATCGATCAACTCCATCTCGGTCAGCTGCTGGGTGGGATCCAACCCCGTGACGTCGAAGAGTTGGCCCACGTAGAGCAGCGTTTCGGTCACGAGACCGTGGCTTGCATTCGGGCTGGCGTAACGGTTCTCGGTGACTCGGCCTTCGGCGCTCACTACAAAGCGCAACCTTAAGTTCGCGTCATACACGTACCGCGTGGTGAACGGATCGCCAGGAACCTGTGGGCCGGCGCCATCCGAATCGGCGATGCGGTAACGCGTCTCAGTCAGCACCTGATTGAGCGGGCTGAAAGTGCGGGTCATCGTGTTGCCCACGGCGTCGCGTTCGAGAGCGCGATTTCCAACATCGTCATAGCCGTAGGTCATGGCGTTGTTTTGCGGATCCGTCATGCCTACCAGATTTCCGTTGGCGTCGTAACTGAATGTGGTAGACAGTGAGGTTCCACCCACCGGCGGCGTCACGATTTCGGTTAGCTGGCCTGTCGTTACGTCATGTCGATACGTCCAGATCTGGCCATCACCGTCTGCGATCTCGGTGGTGTTCGGCTGCGGACCGTATGAAAACGCGAGTTGTGCGCGAGACGCACCGCCGTGATCCATGACTGCACTCAATCGACGGGCGGCGTCATAGGCGAAAGATACGCTCGTGCCGTCGCTCGACGTCACGCTCGCGATGCGGTTGGTTGACGCTTCGTAGTTGTAGTTGGTGATGAAACCTGAGCCGTTGGTAGCGCTGATCGCGGCAGGTGTTAGAAGCCTTTTTACGGTTGTAAGCCGGCCCTGATTGTCGTAGTCGTACTCCACGAGTCTCAGTGGATCGCCGGGCGTCGCCGTGGGTTGTCCATTTGCATCGTCGATGAGCGAACGGGCTTCGAGACGTTGTAAACGAGTCAAGCCATTAAACTGCCCGTATCTCAGACGCAGCTCCTGCTGACTTGCCGTATCCTGAATCAGCGACAGCCGGCCGCCGTCATATTCCAGGGCGATGCTGTTGTTGCTGATATCAGTGCGGCGGAGAAGCCGCCCGATCATGCCGGGAGCGGTGGAATTCGAATACAGTTCCGTCTCGCGCGTCGAGCCGTTGGTCCAGATCCAGTTGGCTGCGGCGCCGTCGTATCTTAGTTCGTCGTTGGCGCCTCCGTTGGCGCCGACATACGCTGAACGTGCGGCATTCCACGTATAAGTTTCTTCGTGGCCGTCACCATTGGTGCGGATAACAGTGGCGCCGGGATCCGGTTGCGCGGGTGCACCGGGTCCCTGGAACCTCAGCGTTTGCTCGAAACCCCAGCGCCAGCCATCCTGATCGCCATCGGTCGGCGTTCCCAACGAGTTATAGGTGCGCAAGGCGAATAGATCGGTTCCGCGACCGGCGAGTTGCGCGTCCTGCGATTGCAGGATCAGGTTGCCACTCACCACGTTGACGATGGCGCGGTCATCTCCCTGCCCAATGGCACTCTGTTCGAAGACACCACCGGCGTTAAAAGTATTTAGTGAGGTATTTCGTAAACCAAGGCCATTACCAGCGACGATCGCGACCATAAGACCTCCTCAGTCCGTTTAATGGAGATGGTCGAAGTCGCGAAAATGTTTCTCGGGAAATAAGAATTGCGGAAAATTGACATAGGTAGGCCATCGCTGGCTTTCCCTGTCACACCACCGTGCATACGGGTCCGTACACGGCGGTTCGGCGAGTAAAGCCTCTAGTTCACAACTAACGGCGTCAGTCCCAGCGACGCAAAGTAGGCTTTGGGCAGTGCAATATGGAGAGCGGGTGACTCACTGAGTCGCCACGGGCTATGAGCACTGCCCGCCGCTTTAGCGGCAAGGTCTTTACTCACGCCTCGCTTGCGTAGCTCAGCAAAGCGCACCCTTCCTCGTTTCCACTGCTTCTAGACAACCGCCCTCAGTCGCCGTCGGAGCCACTTGTCACGACTGCGCAATACTGTGGGCGTTTGACAAAAGCCGAAGTAGCCGCGCCAGCCCAGCAAGTACCGGCTGAGTTGTGCAACCATCGTTACCACCTTAACGCCACGCGTCCGCCGCGTCAGTTCTCGGCAAGAATTGCGCGTTGTTGGTTTGTTGGAGGCAGCGCTCCGTAGCTGGTTGTGTGCTGCTCCAGCAGTCCTCGTGACAGCAACCCGCTTGGGCCGGTAATCAGTTCTTCCCTGTAATTTGAAGCGGGAGATATCTTAATTAACTCCCGAAAAACAGCGTCTCTGATTTCAAGAGGGGCCAGTGGAATTGATTGGCTTATGGGTCTCGTGATTCTTGGTTGAATTGTTAAGAAGGGAATTTCGGTATGGACGTGTATGTTTCCACCGTTGCGGGAGAGTCCGCGAGATCCCGCACTGATGCGCATGCAGATGGAAGTACCTTCGTCCCTTGAAAAGCCACAATAAGTGGGTTTGCCACAAATCCGACACGGACGCGTCTTGCTAACGCGCGCAAAGCCGACCGAAATCATGGGTTACGTTTTTGCAGCCGCTCGGTTGATATGAAATCGTGCGCGCAAACTTCATTTTATGACCGACAAAATTCTCATTTTATGCCGGACAAATTTCATTTAATGCCGGATCCCACAAGAGAGATGTGGGTTCGGTCATAAGGTGAAATTGGCCTATTACTGGAATCAATAACTTACGCGGACGAATCGGTCATAAAATGAAATTCTTTTCGGTCATAACGTGAAAATTTCCTACAGATTTCGGGCATAACTTGAAATTTTCCTCACCGCCTCTTTTCATCGGAATTTTCATCGATCTTGAATATCACATCGATTTTACGTTAGGTTGCGCTGGGATGGCTGGCCGGAAATTTCCCGCTCCATGCAGGCGCCTTCGATGTCTCCTTTATCAATTATGGCGAAGGGCACACTCGGATAATAGATATCAAATCAAGTGAATCCGAGATTAGACTGTATTTCGAGGTAAAGGGGTGGATAAACCTGAAAATTGATGGCAAAGAGAGATATGATTTTAAGCATTTTGGCCGCTTCCCCGATTCTATTGCTCGGACACCGGATGCAGAAAAGGGAGACCGAATGCTAATGAGCAGAATTTTGGAGCAACTGGAACGAGTCTCACAGGCTATTGCCTAACACAGAGATTAAGGCGATGCGTCGAGGGATGGTTCATGACAATTAAAGTATTCATCCGACTTCTTGGCGCTCTCCTAGTCGCAGCCTTGGCGACAGCGTTCACAGTTGCCTTCTTAGTTGATGTTGTGACTGGTGTGACTGGCCCTTGGGGTGCGTGGGTCTTCTTGATATTCTTCGATTTATTTGCGGGTGCTCTCGCATTTAGTCTGGGTTACGAGCCTCTGCGTTACGTATTTCAAGCTGTTGGCGACCTCAGGCGGTCCTACTCATTGGGTGCAGTTGGCTCCTGGTTAGTCCGATGGCGCTTGCTACGAGGCGGCAGACGGATATGGACACGAAAGTCAGAAGAATACGTGTCAAAGGTGCCGTGGGGTGGGATTGCCGGCTTTGATCATGAAGCCAGCTTTAAGAGTATAACGATAGAGGGGATCCGGCCTGTGTCACTAGTAATGTCGGTTCAGAAACACTTCGTTGACGATCTAAGAAAGGTGACTGCTCTTTGCGAGCACTCTGAGGAGTGTGAAATCGTCCTCATGTACTTGGATGCACGATCTGAGGCTATTCGCAAGAGCGCGTTGAATACAAGGGAAGTTGACGTTCAGTACGATCATGGGCACCACGAGATGACCAGCGTAGGGGCCAAATGGGAGTTTGTGTATCCGTCTATTAGCAATGTGGTTGAGCAAATTCTGGAGTGCAAACGATTGTCAAAGGACAGAAACGATTTCGTCGCGCGATTGCGGAAGTTGTAATCTTTGGAAAGCTTTTCGAGCTATTAGCAGACCAATCAGATGGACTGTTATTCGCGAGCGCATAACAATCGCGTCAACCAGGGCGCACGAAGCGAGATTTTTGAATTCTTTCAGCGTGCCGCTCGCGCGCCCAGTTACAATGGAGCGTTACGTTGCCAGATTCCCACACAAGTGAGTCGCGATGAATCGTGATACGAGTTGGCCTCTCTGCTTTCTAGCGTGTGTCTGTCCTTCCCCGGAGCGCGACACAGGCGGCATGCATTATGGAGACGTATGCCCGTACTTGCGATGTTCCTGGCCGTACTTGAAACAGAGGTCTCAGCCAAAAAGATTAGCGCTGGACGCGAGCACAAATACGCATGAGACTTTCTCAAATCTCAGGAATCTTCTCTGCGTAAAGCTGGCCTATCACTGCTGCAATCAGAATGCGCTTTAACAAGACTTCAAGCGACACTCCAAGCCTATTGAAGGAGTGCTTCGCAGAGTTCTTCAGGCAAAGCACTATTGCTGCTTTTGTTGTGTTGTTCCGCAAATCCTTGAGCTTCACTCGCCTAGGTGATATAAGCCTGCCGTTCTCATCTCGCTTCTGCGCAGGCTCAAATACGTAGAACCTATAAAATGAAAAACTCCAATAGTGCGACAGGTCGACCTTAGCGCCGACGCCAGGAGCGATTGCAGTGGATTAATCGAAGAGCGGCTTTTTTGAAATTGCGTGGGTGAGCCGTCGAAGCGCAGAGTTAGGTTTCAATATCAAGCGCAGCCTTATGCGCAAAAGAAGATCGTATGAATGAAGACCAGATATACAAACAATTGGCCGATGAGGTAGACAGGTTTGCAAAGAAGATGGGACAGCCCATACGTGGTCCAGGTCATCCCTATTCCTCAGCAATGACTCTCGCCCAAGACTGGGCAAGAATTGAATATGAAAACGCACGCAAAGGACTTAACGCTTACGTAAAAGGGCTTAAACAGATGCAGGACTCCGATCTGCTATTTGAGAATACAAAGGATAGTCACACAATTGTTCCATTAGTCTTAGATGTTAATGATGAACTCAAGCGATGATGTTAATGATGAACTCAAGCGATACTTCGCAAAGCACCCTGAAAGACTATATGACATCTTACCGCGTAAATTTGAAATGTTAGTTGCAGAGATTCTTTAGGACCTTGGGTTTAACGTTGAAATTACTCCAGCTACCAGCGATGGCGGGAAAGATGTATACGCTTATTTGAGAACTTCAATCGGAGGCTTTCTCACGTATGTTGAATGTAAAAGATGGCATCCTCAAAAGCGAGTAGGCATCGAAGTCGTTCAGAGATTATATGGCGTTCAGCAGAGTAACCAAGTTAATAAAAGTATGATTGTTACTACGTCGTTCTTTACCAAACCTGCTGTCGAAGAGTGTAAAAGAATAAGAACTTAATGGATTTGAAAAATTACAGCGATCTTAAAGAATGGTTGAAGCGATACGAATGAAATCAGCGTCGTTCGACCAGAGCGCGGGTCGCGTGTTCTCTAACTTGTTTGGTGCGGCAGGTCGGATGTGATCGCCGCGACCAGTCAACTCTAGCACTGGGCGATGGATTCTGTCTTCTGTACGGATTTCCCACGAGACTACAATGGGCCCAGCGCAGGCGAACTCTAATGGCGGCGAAAATAACATGCCGACAAAATTTGAGGAGTATAAACAGTTGGCCGCTCTTGAGATCGAGAGCACGAAAGTACGTCTCACGACTTTTACGACGATCATCTCAGTCAGTTTTCTTCTTCCAGGCCTCGCGCTCAGGCCCGAAGCTGAGGCCCATTTGGTGACGATCCCAGGCGTCTCGACTATCACTCTTTCGCGCGCTGTTTTCCTGCTAGGTTTTTTCTTTTATCTGTTCGCCGTGTTCCACTACGCATGGCACCATCGCTATTCTCATCGATACCGAAAGAAACTTAAGGTGCTAGAGGAGCAGTTGGGAATTGAGGCCTATAGGCTGCGAGTCCGCCCGAAAGTCGGGCGAATGAAGCTCCATTTCGACTGGGCATTGCAGATGATTGGGATCATTTATGCCGCGATTACCGCGATTTATGTTGGTCTTCGCCCGTTCGTCGCAGCACTGGCAGTTGTTGTCGTAGCATATGTCGTTCGTATGATTCTCAGCGCATTTCAAACTGACGAACCCTTGGAAACGTAATACGCGCCGCTACACGCTATCGCACCACGTATTAAGAATTAATGTGGGGCGTGGTTGCGAATGGAAGATCGCGTGTTTCGATTTGCCGATGGGTGAATGAATCGGCGTTAGGCCATTCAACCACCAGCTGAACACACGATCATTGAGGTCGTTGGCATCGGATTCTTCGAGCGGCTGCGCGGACAGCGGGGCATGGCCGCGAGCGGAATAGAGTTGCATCCCATTTTTAGCTTCAGGGTTGTTCAGTAGTAGTTCCTTGACTGAATCATTACTGAGGTATATTGGAATGGATACTGATACATTATCCACGCTTAATGATTATTTAGATGAAATCTCCAGGCATGATGCCGATTCTTTAACTCAACGAACAGACTTTGGCCCCGTCGGTTTCTCTCCAATTAGACCTCTTCTTCTGAATACAATTGATCTCGCTAAGGAATTTCGTACTTTACCTTTAGAAATCTTGCCGCTATCGCAGTTAGAAGCATCAGTAGGAAGTGCTAGAGACCTAGCCGGAAGCCTGAATAGAATTGTAGGTCTTTCACTTGTATCCATAACTCAGATATTGAGGGAAAGGCCAACCGTAGAAATTCACACTATATGTGATGAACTTATGCAAGAAGTTAGTAGGAATTGTGAATCATTCTGTTCACATGTGTATCCGCTCTTTGGCTTTTTGAAGGTCAAAAGCCTGGATATTCAGAGTAGCATTGAGCGATCAAATAACCTGGTAGGTCAAATCGAAGTTCAATTTAGCGAAGAAATGCTAAAGGCAAAGAATATTAATAAAGAGATTCAATCAATCTTAAGATCGACTCGAGAAGCCGCTGGAAAGACCGCCGTAAATATCCACGCAGTCAATTTCGAGAAAATAGCCGATAAACACAGGAGGGCGAGTTGGGCATGGCTAGCTGTCACAGTTGTATTAACAATGACCGTTGCCTATGCTGCTTGGTTCTTTATGTTCAATTATTTGCCTGACGGAACATTAGGTAGTGCCGCCACTGTGCAAAGAATTGTTTCTAAACTGGTGTTCATTTCCACTCTCTATTTCGGTATTGTCGTAGCTGCGCGTAATTATCGAACACATAGGCACCTAGCAGTAATAAATGAACACCGGCAGACGTCTCTTCTTACATTCGAAACTTTTGTTAACGCTACAGTTGATGAGCAAACCAAGAATGCTGTGCTTATAGAATCAACTCGATGTATCTTCTCACCGTTATCAACGGGTTATCTAGGTCATGATGATGACAATCCTAATCGTATCATTGAAATTCTTAAAATGGTCGGTAGTAATGCCCCAAAGTAGTCACAAAGGGGTGCACCCCAGCCCTGCTCCTCGAACCGTATTGACCACATTGTAGTTCGCTCACTAATTGAGAGGAAGAGTCTTCGGAAATATGATGGGACAAAACTGGAAAACCGTTCGGGTTTTCATACCCCCCACTTTTCGCAAGATGCACGCGGAGAGAATTATCTTATCAACGAAGTTGTTTCTTGAGCTGCGCGATTGGTGGGCAGAGCGTTGTCAGCACCCCGGTCGATGTTGATTTGTGCTGGGGCGTGACCAAATCACAGGTTGTACACCCACCGATGCTTGAGAGCAATTGATCATGATGGATAATCAAGCACAAATTCGCCGCCAGCCGGTGATCCGAGTCTTCGTGAGCTCGACGTTCACGGACCTCAAGCATGAACGCGACGCCTTGCAACGGGACGTGTTCCCAAGGTTGGAGCAGCTCTGCGCGAGCCGGCAGTTTCAATTCCAGGCAATTGATCTGCGCTGGGGTGTGCCGACTGAGGCCAGTCTCGACCACCGCACCATGCGGATCTGCTTTGAGGAATTGCGGCGCTCGCAAGAAATTTCACCTCAACCCAACTTCCTGATCTTGCTCGGTAACCGTTACGGCTGGCGGCCCCTGCCCGAAGAAATTTCTGAAGACGAATTCCGGAGACTTGAACAGGCTGCTTCCTTAGGGCTGGGTGCGGAAGTCCTTCGCGCTTGGTATCAAAGGGACGAAAACGCCGTGCCGCCCGTGTATCTGCTTCAACCTCGAAAGAAGAACCAGAACGATGGCCGGGATTACACGAACGATCAGGTCTGGAACGAAGCGCAGCGTATCCTCTGGGACGTCATCAATCGCGCGTATCGGGCGGTCCAGTTGGCCGGGCGTTTCGACCATGTCGCGGCGCTTGATGAGCCGCTGCCGTCCATCGTCCGCTTCCAGGCTTCTGCCACCGAACAGGAAATCTGGCGCGGCGCACTCGGCGCTCCGAATGCCCGCCAGCATGTGTTTGCGCTCGTCCGCGATATCGAGAACGTCAAAGAATTCCAGCCGGTTGAAATCCGGGACTTTGTTGACGTGGACGAATCGGGCGCGATCAATGCCGTTGCGCTAGATGCACTGCGAGAACTCAAGCAGGAGCTTCGCGAACGGTTGGGAGAAGGCAATGTCATTGGAATCGAGAATGCCCGATTCGTTCCCACAACCAGCGAGAAGGGAAAACCGAGCGTCGATGTCACTACCGACCATCTCGAAGAGCTGTGTGCGCGGGTTCATGCGGCGTTGAAGGACATCATCACCCGGCAGATGGATGAGTACTGGGGCACTTCAGACCACGCAGTGGTCTCGCCTCGGGAACTGGAACTCGAACGCAGCGAACATCAGCGCTTCGGCGAGGAACGAGCGCCCGCGAATTCATTCGTCGGCCGGGAACGGCATCTTCAAGCGATCCATGCTTATCTGCACAACGACTCCAATGAGCCGCTCGTAATTCACGGCGCGTCCGGCTGCGGCAAGACCGCTCTGCTGGCTCGTGCGGCACAGGACTTCGCCGCAGAGTGGAAGCCTGTCCTTCGTTTTATCAGCGTGACACGCCGCTCCTCCGATATCCGCTCGCTGCTCGCCAGTCTTTGTCAGGAACTTCGGCAGCGGCATCCGCTCAAAGGCCCGATTCCGAGCGACGTCCGCGAGTTGACAAAGGAGTTGAACGAACACTTCAAATCGGCTGCGGCTCAAGCGCCGCTGATCCTGGTCCTCGACGCCCTCGATCAACTCGCCGAAGCAGACAATGGCCCGTCACTGTTCTGGATTCCCTTTGGTCAGCTTCCTAGTCATGTGAAGCTGATCGTCTCCTGTCTTTCCAACCGCGCCGCGGAAGGCCCGGCCAGCCAGCCGTACACTGCGCTAAAACGCCGCGGACTACCCGAGGAGAACTTCATCAACCTGGATGCCCTTTCGGAGGACGAGGCCCAAACACTCTTCTTCGAACGCTGGTTGCCACAGACCGCGCGCAGGCTCAATGCCGAGCAAGCACAGTGCATCCGGAAGCGGCTGACATCGGAGGCTTGCCGTCAGCCGCTCTACCTCAAGGTCCTCTTCGAAGAAGCCAGGCTGTGGCGATCTGCTGGCCCCGCTCCGACGCTGGGCAACAATGTGTCTGAACTCATTGGCGCTGTATTCACGCGTCTCGGCAACCCGTTCAACCACGGTCCGACGCTCGAATGCGCCCTTGGTTACATCGCTGCCGCTCGCCACGGCTTGACGGAGAGCGAAATTCTGGAAGTCCTCTATCGAGACCCCGATTACACCAAGTTCCTCGAACAAATGACGGCCAGGACCGGCCATCAGTTGCCCGACAATCCCAAGCGTATTCCCGTCGCGATCTGGTCCCGGCTGCGCTTCGATCTGTCGCCGTACCTCACCGAGCACGCCGCGCCCGGCGGCACCGTGCTCAACTTTTACCATCGCCAGGTGGGTGAGTTCGTGCGCGGGCAGTATCTCGACACGCCGCTGAAAAGACAGAAACGGCACGATCGGCTGGCCAGATACTTCGACGGCCAGGACTACTTCCTCGAATCGCAGAAAGAACAACAAGTGCGCGCGAAGCGGCTGCCGCCGACACCGCGCCCGGCCAACGTGCGCAAAGTGGACGAGCTGCCGTGGCAACGGCTCGAGGCCGCGAAGCTGTCGGGGGAATGGGACACGGTGGAAAAATTTTTCACCGACTTGTTCTTTCTCGAAGCCAAGGCTGAGGCAGGGATGGTTTTCGATCTGGCTGGAGACTTCGGTGAGGCGACGAACTCAATGCCGCCAGAACGACTCAAGCATCGCATGATGAAATTGCTCGAAGAAGCCATCCGCCGCGACATCCATTTCATCGCTCACTATCCGACAACACTTTTCCAGTGCCTGTGGAATACGTGCTGGTGGTTGGATTGCCTGGAGGCACCGGCACACTATGCCGAGACCAATGAGCGTTCGGACACTGAACCGCCACTTGGGATGGTCCCCGGGGACAGACTTTCGTCGTTACTCTATGAGTGGTGTCGGACGAAAGAAATGGCGATATCTGGCTACCCTTGGCTGCGGTCGATGCGCCCGCCGCCACAGCATCTCGGCACGGCGCACAAGGCAATAATTCGAGGACATGACGGACCGGTCACCTCTGTCGCCATCTCTCCCGACGGCAAGCGCGTCGTCAGCGGCTCCGACGATCATACGGTGCGGGTCTGGGATGCTCTCAGCGGGGCCGAACTGCACTGCCTCCGTGGACACGACAGGGACGTGACAAGCGTGGCGTTTGCCCCCGATGGCCAGTGCGTCGCCAGCGGCTCCGCGGACTATACTGTGCGGCTGTGGGACGCCAACACTGGCGCCGAACTCGGCTGCTTTCGCGGACACAAGAGCTGTGTGGAGTGCGTGGCGTTTACCCCCGACGGGCAGCGGCTCGCTAGCGGGTCGGAAGACGACACGGTGCGCGTCTGGGACGCCGACAGCGGTGCCGAACTGCGCTGCCTCCGCGGACACGAACATGACGTGACGTGCGTGGCGTTTGCTCCCGATGGCAAACGCCTCGTCAGCGGCTCCCGGGACCACACGGTGCGCGTCTGGGACGCCCGTAGCGGCACCGAATTGCGCTGCCTTCGGGGGCACGAGGACATAGTATTTGGCGTCGCGTTTGCCCCTGATAGCCAGCGCGTCGCCAGCGGTTCGGCGGACGATACTGTGCGGCTATGGGACTCCGACACCGGTGCCGAACTCCGATGCCTCCGCGGGCATGAGGACTATGTATTGAGCGTGGCATTTTCCCCCGTCGGCAAGCTCCTGGTCAGCGGCTCTTTCGATCATATGGTGCGACTGTGGGATGCCGACACGGGTGCCGAACTGCGATGCCTCCACGGACACGAGGGTTTTGTGTATAGCGCGGTGTTTGCTCTCGACGGCCAGCGTGTTGCCAGCAGCTCGGGAGACAAAACAGTCCGGCTGTGGGACGTCGACACCGGCACTGAACTCCGCTATCTGCGAGGACACGAGAGATCGGTGAGCAATAAGAAGCGGCTTCCCGACGGTCCACGTCTCGCGAGCGGCGTCGACATTAGGACCGTGGCGTTTTCCCCGGATGGCGAACGCCTCGCCAGCGGCGGGGAGGATAAAACAGTGCGGGTGTGGGACGCCGACACAGGCGTCGAACTCCGCTGCCTCCGCGGACACGAGGATACGGTGACGAGCGTGGCATTTTCCCCCGACGGCCAGCGCCTCGCCAGCGGCTCGACGGACAACACAGTGCGACTCTGGGATGCCAGCAGCGGCACCGAACTTCTCTGTCTCTGCGTGGATTATTGTGCGAGGAGTGTGGCATTTTCCCCCGACGGCCAGCGCCTAGCCAGCGGCTCCGGCGGCTTCTGGGTGCATCTGTGGGACGTCGGCAGCGGCACCGAACTCCGCCGCCTCTGCGGACACAAGAATAGTGTGGAGTGCGTGGCGTTTAGCCCCGACGCTCAGCGTCTGGCCAGCGGCTCGGTGGACAAAACCGTGCGGCTATGGGTCGCTGGCAGCGGCGCCGAATTCCGCTGCCTCCGCGGACACTGGGACACAGTGACGAGCGTGATATTTTCCCCCGATGGTAAGCGCCTCGTCAGCGGCTCCTTGGACAATACGGTGCGGGTCTGGGACGTCGCGAGCGGAACCTGCTTGGAGGTAATCCAAGGAAGAAGAGACGTGTCCGCCATTGCGGGCGGAGTTGCGCGGTTTCCTTGGCTCGCCCTTGCACGTGGGTTGTTGACCGAGATCGAAGTGGCGGCGACCAAGAAACCGATCGCGTGGTTCCCGATGGCGCTAGAGTATATCGCGACCCATCCTTCGGGCCGCACATGGGCCGGAGCGGCCGGAAACCATCTCCACCTTTTTAGACTCGAAGCTACCAGGGACGCATGATCTCATAGAGGCGGCGATCAGCATTCTTTCAACCAAGCGGTTAGTAGTGGACTGCGCGGTGTACATGAACGAACTGCGCCGCGTGAGTGACCGGTTTGCGGTCGAATTGTGATGAATGGAATTTCGGCGTGGACATGTATGTTTCCACCGTTGCGGGATAGCCCGCGAGCGCCTGCACGGATTCGCATGTCGATGAAAGTACCTTCGTCCCTCGAAAAGACATGATAGCTGGTTTTGCCACAGATCCTACACGGACGTTTTTGCTAACTCGCTCAAAGCCGACCGAAATCATGGCGTTATGTTTTTATTGGCACTTCCAACAAGATCCTCCGCGCAATTTCATTTTATGACCTAAAGAATTTCATTTTATGACCGACAAATTTCATAAAGTGAAATTAGCACCTTATTGGAATCAATAACTTAGGCGGGCGATTCGGTCATTAAATGAAATTCTCTTCGGGCATAACGTGAGAATTTCCTACAGATTTCGGTCATAACTTGAAATTTTCCTCACCGGCTGTTCGGACCTCCAATAGCGGCGTCATCGAATGGATAGAAGATCAACATGAAGAATGCAACGCACAACTAGCTAGTAGTGGTGAGCAACCAAGCGACTCGCGTCGTCAACGGGCTCGCTATGGGCCAGACAGGCCATCCATTTGCGCGGAACCACCACTCGTCCGCATGTACACGCTGCGCTGTTGATTTCCACTAACCATCATGCGACTGGCTAAAGAAGATACCCTGTGTCGCGAGACGGTTTACCACCGCTTGCAACGTTCGGGGCTTATACTCATCTGAGTACAACTGAAGTGTTAGGCGGCTCGATTACGCCATCATATGGACCGGGGCAACGTCGTAGCCAACTTACATAAGGTCGTGGAAGCTACTGAGCGACCACTCGTAAAGGATATGAGGCCACCTGCCAGAGCTGTTCTATAACACACTTAGCAAGTCCTTCGGTACGGCTCATCCGGGAGGTATTGGTGCCACTCCTCCAATGTTAGGTTGCGAGCGAGCCGGCAACAGGCCTCAGCGACTAAATCATTTGGACGAAGAATGTGACGGGTGATAACTATGTCATGGGTGTTCGGTGACTCAGAAGCCACGGTCAAATATCGTCCGTCATCGCTGAACGCCAATGCACGAACGCCAAATGCATGGTTTAAGCGCGATACTTCGCGACCGCTGGCCATGTCGAACACTTTCGCTGTGTTATCGTCGCCAGCAGTGGCTGTGTAACGGCCGTCGCAGCTAAGAGCAACAGCAAGAACCCGATCCTGGTGGTTTGCCTGCAAGAGTTCCCGACCAGTGTCCACCTCAAAAACGCGCCCTGTATTTGACTCGGATACAACCGCCACATGGCGTCCGTTCGGCCCAAACACCAGAGCGCGAATTGGCTTCAAGTGATCGCCAAGCTCCACCAGAGCCGTTCCAGTGGCGATCTCAAACACTGTTACACGACCTGCGAATCCGAAGGTATGCGTATCAGCGATCGCCACAAATCCCCCATCAGGACTTAGTGCGACCATTTCTGCCTCGCTTAGGGTATATAGGCTCTTGATCTCGTGCCCGGTTGCTACCTCGAATATTATTGTTTCACCGCTCATGTTTTGCAGCTCTTCGAAGTTATCAAGTTGTTCGCGGGACAATGGCCTGAAACGGCGCCCACCAGAAAAGGCCAAATACCGTCCGTCCGCGCTAAAATCTACTGCCTTAGCCCATGTTAAATTGCTCATACTTTGCACCTCGCGTCCGCTCTCCACTTCAACGATCGAGGCCGTCCCTAGTGCAAGACTAACCAGGTAGCGAGCGTCGGGACTGAGCACTAGGCTCCGATGAGGAAGTGGACACGTCGGGTTTGATATCTCACGGCCGGTTGTCTCGAACACTCGGATCGCATCACTCGCAGTTGCGATGTGGCGACCGTCTGGGGTGAGACTTACGAAACTGGCCGAGACTCGGTGGCTTAAGCTGGATAGACGGCCTGGATCAACGATCTCAACGACTTTCGCGGTGCGATCAAGACTTGCAGTTGCGACATAACGGCTATTCGAACAGAACGCCACCGCATTGACATGGCTACCGTGCTCTATTCGTGAAATCTCTCTACCGGTCGACACTTCCAACACTCGAGCGGTATTATCGTGGCTCGCTGTAGCCAAAAAACGACCATTCGGGCTAAAGGCGACATCTACGACGTATCCTTGATGATTTAAAACCGCCACCTCCCGTCCCGTTTCAGGCTCAAAAACGCGCGCCTTTCTATCACCACACCCAGTCGCCAGGTAGCGGCCATCGGAGCTGAATGCCACCGCATTGACGGAGTCACGATGCGGTAGCTTTCGTCGCTGCCAAGTACCTATCTCAACGACTTCCGCAAGGTGATCGTACGCTCCAACCGCCAAGTAGCGACCATCCGGACTGAACGTCACAGCAAACATCGCTCCACCGTCGGCTCGCCAGGCTATTCTTCGCTTTGGAACATTAAATATGAGCAACTCTCCCATTCGGGGCCGGTCCAATATTTCACGTGCGCTGACGCTCGCCAAATAGCGGCTATCCCGGCTGAAGGCTACGTCGAAGACGCTGCCGTTGTGATCCACTGTCGAGCGTATCTGTCCGCTCAGTGAGTTGAAGACTCGCGCCTTCCTGTCGACGCTCCCAGTTGCGACGTACTGTCCGTTTGGGCTGAAGGTTACAGCGAGTACAGTGTCCTCATGATCGACGCGAGTAACAAGTCGACCGCTCAAGACATCAAACACTCGCGCCGCCTTGTCTGCACTTCCTGTCGCCAGAAGGCACGCATCTGGGCTAAAGGCGACGGCATGGACGCTGTGACTATGGTCAAACCGACACAACTCCTTGCCAGTTGACACCTCAAATACCTGTGCTGTCTTGTCGTACGTTCCAGTAGCTAAATATTTCTCGTCCGGACTGAACGCCACACAGTGAACATTCTCGTTGTGCCTGAGTATTCTCAACGTGCGGGGCAACAAATCAAGGGCGTTACGCAGGGCCAGATCATTTTCGAAAAGAACTGCTCGTTGCATCGATTCAACAGCTAGTAAGACGCTGAGTTCAGCGCTGGGCTGCTCGGCTGTCACTTGACTAGCTTGTGCTGCCAGTTGCCGGGCGACAGCGATCTGTCGCTGGCGCTCTGCCTCCTTTCTTTGGCGCTCCGCGTCTTCGTACAAAACCTGAAGCCGTCTCAGTTCCTCTGATTCCCACACGCCGCTCGCTTGGATATACGCCCTGTGAAGATCGGAAGGCTGTTGATTTCTAATCTTAGGTGCTTGAGCAAGCCACTGAACGGCATCTTGTAGGTCCATTCCACGCAGCAAGAAGCTGTCATTCCGACCCCTGGCATCCCACTCTTTGGCTCGAACCAAAAGCCTCGTGTGCGCACGCACCCAGGTCAGATCGGTATCGATGGCATTGATCAAGCGAGCAAATGAGCTGTCAAAGCCAAGCGTGTGATAAGGAATCGATTGGATCTCGGCTAACGGAGCGGGCAGGGTTTTGGAGCCAACCGGGCGATAAAGGATCGCAATTAACCGTTTGTTGCTTGCAGCCGCATGAGCAATCTCTTCGCGGCACATAGGAGATTCGATGGAATCCGGGCTTATGACGAACAAGAAGTTGTCCGCCTCATCGATCCCAATGAGAATTTCTGACTTCCACTTCGCGCTGTCTGGAATACTACGCCAGTCAATCCAAGTGTCTCGCTTCAGACCCTTGAGAGCCTCGTGAAGCTGCCGAACGAACAATTCGTCTTTCACAGAATAGGAGATGAAAACGTCGGCCATGCCAATTACTGTAGCCGAAATGGCCCCGCTCGTCGCGATTATGCTTGCTTGTCTTTTGGGGTTTCGGTCATAAAGTGAAATTGGCCTATCAGTCGAAATCAATAACTTACAAGGAAGATTCCGTCACAAAATCAAATTCTTTTCCGGCATAATTTTCCGGCATAACTTGAAATTTTCTTCAGGCCCTGAACTCAGCGCGGAAAGAGATGTCGTTGCAACGCAGTTTGAAAATCGAACCTGAGCTGCGCGGGGCTAAGTCGTTCTGATCGGGCAGCATGCCGAAGACGGGTAGCCGTTCCTGCATGAATGCGACGTCTTTGCTGCGCGGCTCATGGGTGTTTACTTTTGACGTGAAGCGGAGATGTTTCAATTGCTCACTAAATGGCTCTCTAAAGAATCACAAATGATCATTCTCGTTTCGTTCGGGTTGGCAAGTATTGCCACTCGCTGAGATTCCGACAGTTTCCACAGCCTCTAATGCTAGACTCAGTTATTGAAAAAAACGGTTTGATGGGTTAACCAGAATCGAGTAGACAAGCGGCTGGTGAATGCGTAAAAAAACTAATTCCGGCCACGTTCCAATGACTGGTTTTTGAAGGGATGATATGTGGCCGGTTTTCAGGTGTTCACCAAGGTAATATGCGTCTATAATTGAGCACTTATACAGAACCTGGCAAAGAAGTCTCACTTGGTCCTGAGAGATATTTAATCCTTATCTCCTTCTTTCGCATCCGTAAATGAGGGTGTTTCTCGCTCACGCCATAGAAGACAAAGAACGCATTCGCGATCTCTACGCGAAGCTAACTGTTTCCGGATATGAACCGTGGCTAGATGAGATAAATATTTTACCAGGACAGAATTGGCAACTTGAAATTAGTAAGGCCATTCGGGAGATTCCAGTATTCATCGCGTGCCTCTCAAAGAATTCGGTCTCTAAAGATGGCTACGTACAAAAAGAGTTTCGGCAAGCCCTGACTACTTACGCCGAGAAACCGCCCGGAAAACCATATCTGATCCCCTTAAGGTTGGACGATTGCGAAATCCCAGAGCTCAAGATCCCAGAGTTCGGAATCAGTTTACGTGACATTCAATGGCTTGATTATTGGCAACCAGGTGGGTTTGAGAAACTTCTTGCAGCTATTGCAACATGCGGCGAACCAACTAAACACATCCTTCCCCGAACTAACCCTCAGTCTTCATCAATTCCGTCAGCTAAGGGGTTCGTGGGTCGCGAAGCGGACCTTCAGGAACTAAGACAGGGATACGTCGCAGGGGCAAGAGTATTTGTTTTGCACGGATTGGCTGGGACCGGAAAGACGGCGCTGGCGCAACGATTCGCTGAAGAAATCAAAGAGGAATATGAGAGACACATTTACCTGGATTTGCAAGGTGTTAGTGAAAAGAGTCCCTCTGCTGCGGATATCATGCTGCAAATCGTCAGAGAATTCGATCCCGCTACTCCAGACGGTCTCACTCTAGACAAACTGGAAAAACGATATGTCGCATGTCTCAACGGAAATCGCGTTCTGCTCTTATTAGATAATGCCAAAGATGAAAAGCAGATTGTTCCATTAAATCAGTCTAACAACTCCTGTTTGTTGTTTACCTCCCGCGAATCTACTTTTTTGATGGGCGCCGTTATAAGAAGAATAGAACAGATGTCCCTTGAAGATGCACGGCATCTTCTGTTCTCTATAGCAGATGAGGATCGGTTCGACGGACATGTTAATGAATTAGCTCGCCTTGCGGGATACCTTCCCATGGCATTGTTGCCGCTCGGCGCTCTGTTAAGGAAAACTGAGGCCTTATCCGCCATCGAGCTCGTTAGGATTTACAAAGATCGTCAACAACGACTCTCTCTCGCACGTCCAGAATACCGAAACAATATAACTGTTTACGCTTCATTCGATTTAACTTACGAACTTTTGGATGACCATTTCAAGAGATATTGGAGACAGTTGGCGATCTTTCCTGCAGACTTTCATAATGGAGGTCCAGGTTACATATGGGAAATAGAGTCAGGAGAGAAAATTGATTCCATCCTCAGACAGTTATGTCAGAGCAATTTGCTTAACAGCGTCCTGATTACCGAACGATATTATTTACATGACTTGGCCCGAGATTTCCTGACGGAAAAAATCATAGAAGCACGCGAAATTGAAGAGGTAGGGTATCGTCATGCTCATTTTTATCTTCTAGTTTTAGAGAAAGCTGCGCTATTTATAGAAGGTGAAAACTATGAAGCAGCATGGTGCTATCTCGATGGTGAGCGGGTGAACATTGAGGCTGGCAAAATCTGGGCAATGACTTTCGCAAAACGCGACGAAGTTACCGCCGCACTTCACCGTTCCTATATTCGCTATGATCCTGAACTAGTCACCAAAGGACTCCACCCAAGAAAGCGCCTCGACCTGCAGCTCGCCGCTCTGAAGGCTGCACGAGAATCGAATAATCGACCCGCCGAAACCGAAACGCTAATGGATTTGACGCTGCTTTACAGAAGCGTAGGACAGTATGAGTATGCGTTTAGTTGTCATAAGCAGGCGCTAGCAAACGCTCAGAAATACCAGCATAGGCGACTTGAATGTGAGATATGGTCAAATCTGGGATTACTTTATTGTGATTTGGGAAACCCTCCAAAGGCTTTCCTTTTCCAACACACAGCGTTGGAGTTAGCAGAAGGGGTCGCGGATCAATCTCTTTACGTGAAACTATTTGTCAATTTAGGTACAGCCCACAGGAGAATTTTCCCACCAGGCGGGCTCCATTTCTTCAAGAGAGCATTAGAGATCTCTCAGTCAATAAACCGTCCACAAGAAGCAGGTGTCTGCTTTGGGCATTTGGGAAGGGTTTATGTTGAACTCTCAGAGTTCGACAAGGCCATTAGCTATCTCGAACGGGCTTTGCAAGTAGCAAGAGGCACTCGTAATCGCGAGTACCAAGGGATTTATCTGGGGGATCTAGGAATTGCCCATGCTCGCTCCGGTAATATCGCAAGGGGACGTCAATTACTAAGAGACGCGGTTGCTATACTCGAGGAAATTGAATCTCCAGATGCACTGGCTTTTCAGCTTGAGCTAAAGAGATGTTCAAAGTTGCTGGATCATTAGCGGCTCTACTCGGGCGCACCGGTGACCTAAGCCCAAAAGTCTTACCTAGATAGCCATTGACTTTAGATTCTCAGTTGTAATAAAAGCCAGCCCGGCCGTGAAATGGGAGGAGCTCATTTCTATCGACCTGCTAAAGTTCGAATTCACTAGCTCTAAAAACCCTGCGAACTTTATTGCGCTTTCTCCACCGGAGGCGGATCTTGGCAACAGCGAAGAAAAATCGGGTCTTCATTAGCTACAGCCAAAAGGATCGGAAGTGGTTGAACCTCGTTAAGCAAGCGCTTGCTCCGTACGTAAGGAAAAATCAACTCGATATTTGGGACGATAGCCGCATTAAAGCAGGAGATAAGTGGAGAGATGAGATTAATTCGGCTCTTCAGCACGCCAGTGTGGCTGTGATGCTCGTAAGCCGTAATTTCCTTGCGTCTAATTTCATTGTGGAAGTAGAGCTACCGGTATTTCTCCACAACGCGAACAAGAAGGGCTTGCGGATAATTTGGATACCATTAGGCAACTGCGCTGTTGAGACGACTGGCCTAAGCGAGTATCAAGCAGCGATCGATCGTCCTCTCAATTCCCTGAGTTCAACAGATCTCGATAAAGAGCTTGTAAACATTGCACAGACCATCAACGAAGCTGCTAGTTCAGCCGACCTTAAGTCCCAAGTCTACAAGGAAAGGAGAGGCTTCGTCATACGTGCGACTCACTTTATTCGCACATGGCCTTTGCTTTCAGCTGCAACTGCTCTTCTGATCTTGGTAGCAATTGTTTACGGCGGCTTTTTATTAAGCAAAAAAGGTCAGAAACCTGCGGATCAAGTAACCATTTTGATCGCTGATCTTGACGGTCCTGAGGACTACAAAATAACCCAGACCGTGCTAGCTCGAATGCGTGAATCTATCCAAAACAAAATACCTAATGTCAAGATGATTGCCTTGGCTCGTAAAATCACTGAACAAGAAGGACCTGACAAAGCTGTTGAAGAGGGACGTAAAGTCGACGCCAACATTGTACTGTGGGGGTATTACAACAACGCATACCGCGGCAAAATACATATCGAACAAATTAAAACACCTGAACCTCTTCATCTCTTAAAGGACTCATTCGATCTCAACCCTCCCGTCGCCCACCTTCAAGGTCTCACTGTAGAAGAGGATCTGTCATCCGAACTAAATTATCTGATCTTGATTGTAACCGGCCTCACTCGTTTCGAAGCTGGCGCCTATCAGGCCGCGATTGATTGTTATAACACTGCACTAAAGCAACGTACCGCGCCGGAACAGCTCTTGGACCAACTTCAGATCTATCACTTTCGGGGCTTGGCATACCTATACCTCGACGCAGAAGAGGCATTGGAACATTACGACGCCGGTGCTGGTAAAGGAGGTACGGAGAGGTTCTACCTGGGGAATGATCCGTCTAATAACAATCCTTATTTCATCGATGAAGCCATCACAAACTTTACCACTGTGCTTACGACTAGGCCGGGTGATCTAAACACTCTTTACTGGCGCGCTCACGGATATGCAAGAAAGGGTGACTACGCGAATGCTTTAAGTGATTACGATCGTCTGCTAAAGGATTCCCCCAGCTATGTTGAAGCTCATATTGGTCGTGGGATCGTGCATAACCTAATGAAGGATTTTGACTTGGCGATAGCGGATTATGATAAGGCGGCAACTCTCGACCCAGACAACCCAGAACTCTACTACAACAGAGCAATCTCTCTTGAGCAAAAAGGCGATTATCAACAGGCGCTGGCCGATTACAAACACGCGATTTCAATTGACAAATACGACGTCGACAGCAAAATCAGTCGTGCTCTACTCTTCGCCAGACTTGGATACTCTAATGACGCCGTCAACGAATTGACCAATGCTTTTGACGGTGTATCGCCGGCAGCATTCTACTATTTTCGGAGAGGAGAAGCCTGGGAAGAAATCGGAAACTACGAAAATGCACTCGCTGATTTTAGTGCTTTGATTAGCCTAACCCCCAATTCCACTGTCGGTTTTCATCTGCGCGGACATCTGTTTCGAGACTTGCGGCGTTACGACGAAGCAATATCTGATTTCAGCAAAGTATGCAGTATGGATCCAAAAGCGGGATATGCTCGGAATGACCTGGCCACCTGTTGGGTTTCGAAGAACAACTATTCTGAAGCCTTAAAACATTATAGAGAAGCGACTGAGGTCGATCCGAAGTGGGGATTTAGTTGGGTCAATCGGGGTTTAGCTCATTGGCAAACCCAGGATAAAGAGCAAGCACTTTTGTGCCTGACAAAAGGCACGGAAATAAACTTTGAAGATAGGTATATGGCCTATTACTATCTCGCACAACTCAAATCAGAGATGGGAGATTACTGGGGCTCCATCGATGATTACGCTTCGGCTATCCAACTAAAGCCTGGGTTTATTGACCTTTGGTTGCAAAAGGCGACCACTTGGATGAAGGTTCAGCGGTACGATACGGCGATGAGGGAATATCGCACCGCCTTCACGCTTCTCGAACTGATTTCCTATCGCAATCCTAATGCTGACGAAAACAAGACCTATGACGCGGCGATAGATGACTTGAGGGTTGCTCTCAGTTACAACCCGCGCAATGAAGACGGCTACATTGCGAGAGGCCTCGCCTATCTGCTTCAAAAGAAGACCGAGGATGCGCTGAAGGATATCAGGATGGCGATTACGCTTGATCCAAAATCCGCCGAAGGTCACGCTCTTCAAGGTACCGCACTAATAGACGTTAAGAGGTATGAAGAAGCCCGCACAAGTCTGAACAAGGCAATAGAACTAAATCCGAAGTTGTTCAGGGCGTTTTATAGCCGGGCGATGGCCTACGTGGAGGAAGGACAAGTCACCCTTGCTATCGAAGACCTCTCGCGAGCTCTAGCAATTTCTCCAAATGATTCGTTGGCCAAGCTCAATCGCGGGGTAAGTTATGCCATGAAGAAAGACTTCCCCAACGCCATTGCGGATTTCGACAGCATACCTGCCGACTATGAGGGTTACGACCGAGTGTTGTTGTTTCGGGGGCTAGCCAATGCGGATGTCGGTAATTGGGAACGAGCGAAAGCAGACCTTCAGAGAGCTTTCCACCTAGCAAGATCAGTTGAAGTCCAGCAGAAGGCGACGGCCGAACTCCTCCGATTAGGTGTACCGATTGATCAGTGAACCCCTCGGCCTACTGATCCACTAGCATGACGGAGTAACGACTTTCAAGAGCTGAGGCTGCAACGTGGATGAGAATATGCAGTCTGAAAACCAAGTCTTCATAAGCTACAGCCGCAAAGACAAAAAGTGGCTCGATGAGTTGAAGACCCATCTAGCACCATCAGAGCGACGAAACAAACTGCTGGTCTGGGATGACACTAAAATGAGTGTTGGATCAGAATGGCGCCAGGAGATCCAGCGAGCCCTCACCGAGGCACGTGTTGCGGTCCTACTGGTCACACCTAACTTTCTCAAATCCGACTTCATCGCAAAGCATGAACTTCCCCCGCTACTCGAAGCAGCTAAACGAAACAACGTTAGAATCTTATGGGTGGCTATTAGTGCTAGTCGGTATAAGGAAACCGAAATAGAGAAGTACACGGCAGCAAACGATCCGTCTCGTCCGTTAGATAAACTAAAGAAATCTGAACGCAACGAAGTTTTGGTTAGGATCTGTGACCAGATTGAGGAAGCTATAACCTCTGTCGCCTCCGCCAAGGCCGAAAGTGATGCTGCGGGTCTTACCGAAACATCGGTAGGGGATCATTCCAACATTGGACCTTGTCCATACCGTGGGCTCGCAGCCTTTCGACAAGAAGATACCTCTATATTCTTTGGCCGCGATACATTCATCAAACAGTTAGTCGAAACAGCTAAGAACCGATCCCTAGTGACTGTGATAGGCACTTCAGGAGTAGGTAAATCATCAATCGTATTCTCTGGATTGTTAGCCAAGCTATCACTGGAGTCTGAATGGCTTTTAATATCATTGCGACCTTTGGCATCACCATTTTTTAGCTTGGCTTCTGCACTGCTTCCGCATCTTGAACCATCACTCAGCGAAGTTGATCGACTAAGAGAAAGTAGGAAACTCGCGGATGATTGGAACAAAGGGACGATCGACCTCGCAACGATACTGGATCTAATACTCCAAAAGAACTCACAAAAAGCACGTGTCCTTTTACTTATCGACCAGTTCGAAGAGATATTTACTCTTTGCCCGACCGAAGAAGAACGGAAGAAATTCATAAAAGCATTGCTCTTGTGTATTGATCGATATTCAAGAGGAACAATATCTAATCTAACAATAACAATAGTACTGACGCTCAGAGCAGATTTCTTTGACCAAGCACTGGACCACCCAAAGTTTTCACGTGCCCTTCAACGCTCGAGTTTAATTCTGGGGCCCATGAGTTCTCGTGAACTGAAAGAAGCAATTGAAAATCCTGCCGATGGGCTCAGGGTCCAGATGGAACAAGGTCTTTCGCAGCGCATAATCAAAGATCTCGGTTCATCTCCAGGTCAGTTGCCACTACTCGAGTTTGCTTTGACTTTGTTGTGGACAAAGCAAAAGAACGGATGGATTACGCATGCTGCTTATGACGAGATTGGAGGCGTTGAGAACTCGCTAGCGGGTTATGCTGAAAATATATATGGTGAACTTAATTCCTCGAAACAGCGAGCAGCTCGCCGGGTGTTTGTGCAACTGGTCCGTCCGGGATTGAACACGAGAGACATTCGCAGACTGGCTACTGAAAAGGAGATCGGCAACCGTGATTGGACTATTGTGGAAGAACTCGCGAATGCTCGACTGGTTGTTACGGGAAGAAATGAAAGCACCGGTGACAGGACGGTCGAAATAATTCACGAGGCATTAATCGATGGGTGGTCTCGCCTAAAAGTATGGATGGAAGCTGCTCGAGAGTTTCGCACTTGGCAGGAACAACTTAGGTCAGCCATGGACTTGTGGAAAAAAAGAAAGCGGGATGAAAGCGCCCTATTACGTGGAACACTGCTTTCAGAAGCGGAAGACTGGTTACATCGGAAAGAGGAAGAGAGCCAACCCAACGCGATCAGCCCTGCCGAAAAGGAATACATTAAGTTTAGTGTTGCTCTACGACACCGTGAGCGCGTTGCCCAAGATAGAAGGCGAACACGAATTACCTTAGGAGCAGTTACAAGCGCCGTCATTCTGTTTGTTGTAGCTACGATGTTCTACGTTCAAAGCGGTCGCGCAGAACGCGATCGACAAATTGCACAGCTTCGTCAACTTGCATTTCAAGCAGAGGCGATGCGCGCGCAAAATCCGGAACTCCTCGAGCGAAGTATCCTGCTTACGTTAGAAGTTCTTAAGAGATCTCCTTTTCTTGAAGCTGAGCAATCGTTAAGACGCGGCCTCAAATTGCTTCCTCGTTTAATAATTCAGGTGAAAAGCAGCGGGGCAATAACCGGTATCGATTTCAGTCCCAACGGTCAATACTTTGCTACCGTAAGCAAAGATGGCTTCATTCGGGTGTGGGAAATCGCTACTGCCAAAGAGATTTCACACATGCCACATAGAGGGATGTTGGAGAAAGCCGTATTCAGCCCTGATGGATCCTATATTGCAGGGAGCAATAAGCCGAAGGAGGTGTCGGTTTGGCGGGTAAGCACCGGCGAAGAAATTTGCAAGGTTATCCATTCCAAAACTGTACTTGATCTTGCTTTTAGTCCCGATGGCCGACAGATAGTCACCGGTAGCGATGACCAGACGGTTCGTATTTGGGATGTTGGTAGTGGCAAAGAATTAAAACGGATAACGGAACCTGCCGGCATCCGGCGAGTTGTCTACAGCAAAGATGGCAGATATTTGGCAATCGCGCAATCGATGGGTCGAGCTGCCGCCGTATTCGACTCGACGACAGTAAAAGAGATAATGCGGGTTGCCCATGACGGTTGGCTAATGGATCTCGCATTTAGTCCCGATGGAGGTTTGCTGGCAACCGCAAGTACTGATTACTCGGTAAGATTGTGGAACATAAGAACCAGCACCGAAGTCGCACGCCTCATGCACGGGTTTACTGTAAATACTATGGATTTTAGTCAGGACGGAAAGTACTTGGCTACGGCAAGCGAGGACGGCACCGCTCGTGTCTGGGATCTCAACACTAAGCGGGAGGTCGGAAGGATCACAGATAACGAGGACGTTCACTTTGTGAAGTTTGGCCCTGACGGAGAACAAGTTGCTTCTGGATGCATCAATAAGTTCGTCAAGAAGTCACATTACTTTGCAGTCCGACTCTGGGAGTCGATTGGTGGCAGTGAGATCGCGCGCTTCTCTCACGCTGATGGAATCGAGGGAATTGCCTTTAGCCCCGACGGGAAATATGTCGCCACCGCAAGCGCTGACAAGACTGCACGGATCTGGGAAGTGAAAGGTCTGCTGCATTCGCAAGGGCCCTCTGAAAAAAACGATAAAAGCCGTGTAATTGCGAACTTGCTTAGTTCTGGCAATCGCTATCATGCCTTGGTGACAGATGACGGAACCGCCCGCGTTTGGGAGCTTGGAGACAGTGGTGAATTGCGACAATTGATAAGCCAGAGCCGAATCAGCCTATCGCGTGCGAGTGATGCAGCCTATAGTTCACTTAGTCCAAATGGACGTTATTTTGCTGAGTTGAGAATGGGGAGATATGAAGAGCCTTCAATAGAGGATGACTATCTCCTGGTCTGGGATTTGCGGGATGGGCATCAGGTGGCCAGTGTAAAGATCGGTGGAAACGAAAAGGTAGAAAACCGAACGACAATTGTAGGAATGCAGTTTGACCCTACGGGTGCTTTCATCGGTCTCTTGACTAATCCCGTTACCGGCTCAACTGATAAGCGTAGCTCGATCCGCGTTTTTAGGACGGACGATTACACGCAAGTTCGTGAGTTTTACCTGAATTCCCATGGTGCGCATGTTATTTATAGTGGTGACGGCAAATATCTAATAACTACCGACTTCAAGAATTCGGCCATAGTGTGGGACGCAAAGGATGGCCGTGAAGTACGGCGCGTTCAGCATGAGAAAAGAACAGATCGTTTTGAAAACCTGGTCGATTGTGCTGCCGTAAGTTCAGATGACAAGCTGCTTGCGACGGGAAGCTGGGACACAACTGCTCGGGTGTGGGACATAAATACCGGCAGCGAGATTCGTCGGTTAAAACATGACTCTCCGCTCAGAGCGGTCCATTTTAGTCCTGACGCACATTACCTCGCGACGCAGACTGACGAGGGAATTGTCCGGGTCTGGAATATCAACACCGGTGAAGAAGTGACAAGGTTTGATGGCCCTGACGACTTTGTTCCTTCCGCTGAATTTAGCCCTGACGGTCGTTTCCTAACCAAGCTTGGGGACGGTGCTGCGCTGTCATCCTGGTTGTGGAATCGAACGGACCTGATCGTCGAGACGTGCTCTCGCCTTACTCGAAACCTTACGACCGAAGAATGGATCGAATATTTTGGTGACGAGCCTTACCAAAAAACATGCAGTAACTTGAGCGACGTATCACAGATCACAACTGAAGACACTCAAGTACAGCCAGAGAGCCCAATCGATAATGAACCAACCGACTCTCTAGCATTTTATGAACGAGGTTGGCAACGCATTGATGTTAAAGATTACGACGGCGCAATAGCTGATATGACTCAAGCGATAAAAGAGAATCCGAAAGACGCTGATGCATATTCAAGTCGCGCTATCGCCTACGGTCATAAAAAAATGGTAAGCGAGGCTTTAGCTGATTTCAGTCAAGCTGAAGTACTGGGAGGCGATCGCGCCAGGATCTATACGAATCGTGGCTCTCTCTATTCCGATATTGGAGACACAGACAAGGCTTTGGTTGAATATGAGGCGGCAACAAAGGCTGATCCGAAGTTTTTTGGATCATTCTTTAACCGCGCTCAACTGTACATCAACCAAAAGAAATATGAGGAAGCGATAGCTGATCTTAATGAGGTGATCCAACTGGAGCCTGACAACACCGAAGCTTTGCATCGCAGGGGTCTTGCACATTGGTCGTTGGGGAATACAGCAATGGCAATTGCCGACTTCCAGCTTATGTTGGTAAAGGCAAGCAACGAAGAAACTCGGCAAGATGCCCGACGGCACTTGTGGGACTTAGGACAACCAATCGAGACGCTTCAGCCATCGCCTTAGGTAATTGGTCGGCCCAGAAGCAAGTCACCGGCCGGCGTCATGTATATGCTTGGTATATCGGGATGCCACTCGACACCGGTTATAAGGTCGCGATAGGAAAAATCGATAGATGGCACGAAAGATTTTCGTCAGCTATAAACACCGCGATGTTGGTGTGCAAAAGATTAACGTGCTCGGTAGCGGTACGGCTCGAGACTACGTTGACTATTTGGAGCGGCTCTTTCAGGGCGACCACATCTACAAAGGAGAGCGGGGCGACGAGGACCTTGGCACGTTCAAGGATGACGCAATTCAGTCACACCTACGGGACCGGATTTTCGACAGCAGCGTGACGCTCGTATTGATCTCGAAAAATATGAAGGACCTGATACAGGTGGAGCAGGATCAGTGGATTCCGTGGGAGGTTTCTTATTCGTTACGGAGTAAGTGGAGAGAGGATCGCACGAGTTCTGCGAACGCGATGCTTGCGGTCGTGCTGCCGGATGAAAATGGTAGTTATGCCTACTTCATGGAACAGAGTGCCTGTATGCAGTGTGCGACTATAACGTGGAGGACGGATAAGCTTTTCAATATTCTCGGCAAAAATATGTTCAACCGAAAAAAGCCAAACCAGGCGCGCTGTGGCAGTACCTTGTGCAGCACGGTTTACCACACGGGGAACGATCACTCGTACATACATCCGGTGAGATGGGACCATTTCATCGCGAACGTGAATCACTACATCGACCTTGCGATCCGCGTTAGGGACCGGATCGACGAATACGAAGTAGTGAAGGTAATCTAGCGTATTCAAATAACGAGATGCGGCCGAATTGAGGAGTTCTGTAGTCTTAATTTAGGAATTCCGACCTCCTTCGCCGGCGGGAACAAGCGGGGGCAGGAGCTGGGCCTACAGGTGTGGCACTGTCGAATTTGGGCTATGCGTACATTCATCAAGGACGGCTGTGGCATGGAAGGGACTTGCTTGAAAAGGGGGTCGCTCTTCTCGAAGGTAATTTTAGAGCCGGATTCCTGGCGAGAGCCAAGCACAAACTCGCGATAGCGTATCTTCTCACAGGAAAACCTCTTCGAGCCTATCAAGAAAGCCGCGAAGCGAGACGCATTGCTCGTGAATATGGCGCCTTCGACCAAGAATAGGTCAAGGACAATAAAGCGAAGCCTGGGTTAAAAGCATTTGCTGCGTGGCTGGAAACGTCCTATTTCGGAAGAAGCGAACAGCCTCTTATGGGCGGCCCACTGCAAGAAAGTAGATCTAGGAGAGTTTGAGGATGATTATGAAACCGGACGCGATTGATTCATTCATAAATACATACGTTCAAGCGCTTCATGATGATAATGCCGCAGTGTTTGCAGGTGCCGGTCTCTCCATTCCAAGTGGATTAGTTAACTGGAAGGAGTTATTGAGGGATATTGCTAACGACATCGGCCTAAATGTGGACAAAGAAGATGACCTGATTACAGTTGCTCAGTTCCACCTGAACGAGCGCGGGGGAAGGCATCGAATCAACCAGTCTCTCGTCAACGAATTCTCAGCTCGTGCGGTCCTGACAGACAACCACCGACTACTCGCATCATTACCGATCCAAACGTACTGGACCACAAACTACGATACTGTGATAGAGGAATCCCTGCGGGCCGCGAGGAAAAAACCAGATGTAAAAATCACCGCCGCAAACCTAACAACAAACGTACCTCGGCGGGACGCTGTTGTATACAAGATGCACGGGGATGTGTCACTGCCCGACAAGGCGATCGTTACAAAAGACGACTACGAATCGTATGATACGACTGAACGTCGATCTTTTTCACTGACACTTCAAGGAGACCTTCTTTCAAAGACATTTCTTTTTATTGGTTTCAGTTTCAACGATCCAAATTTGAACTACATTCTCAGTCGAATTCGGGTCCTCCTAGGCGAAAACCGACGCGAACATTACAGCCTATTACGAAGAATTCAGCGCTCTGACTTCTCAAACGCTCGAGACTTTCAATACGCGCGCGCACGACAGGATCTTCAAGTTCGTGATTTGAGGCGGTACGGTATCATTGGTCTGTTGGTGGACGATTATTCCGAATACACCGAGATACTAAAACGAATCTCACAAAAGTATCGCAGAGGCTGGGTGTTCATTTCTGGAAGCGCGGTCGAGTATAAGCCTTGGACCGACGCTAAGGCAGAGCAGTTAATCCAAGAGATTTCTGAGCAACTTGTCAGAGAGGGGTTCGGCGTAGTATCGGGGTTTGGATTAGGTGTTGGCACTCACGTCGTAAACGGCGTTCTTGAACAGTTGGAGAAGGAGAGCACTCGAGTGCTGGACGACCGAATAATTCTCCGACCTTTTCCACTTGGAATCTCCGATCCCTCTGAGCGCAAGCGTCGATGGACCGCATATCGAGAGGACATGCTGGACCACGCAGGCATCTCGTTATTTCTTTTTGGAAACAAGTTCGATCCTTCGGGAAATGTGGTTGAAGCGGACGGAGTTGAGGATGAATTCCGAATTGCGTTGACGAAAGAAATCGCGGTCGTACCGATTGGGTGTACGGGCAGCGTAGCGGCTAAACTTCATCAATCGATCCTTGATGAGTTCGGTACATACTATCCTCTCCGCGGCTATAAAAACCTCTTCAAAGATCTTGGCCGAATGGGTAGCCCCGCTCAAGTAACTTCACGAGTGATAAAGTTTGTTAAGAAACTCAGGGATGAAGCATAGGTCGATGATATGCCGATTGGATTGCAGGCGACGAAGTGAGAACAAGTGCGCGATTCAAGACAAAGACCTCTATCTGTTAAAAGTGCTCTTCATACTGTATGCACGAAGTACCCTTCTCGCAATATCCACATCGAACTTCGGTGCGTGGTAACCATCGACAGTCCTTCTTGGTGTTCTCTGTAGATATCCCTCTTGTACTAGCCGGATTATAATCTTGTGGTCCACATCCAACTGCTTCGCTAGCTCTTGTGAACCTAAGACGTGCTCATATCTGAGTTTCACATTCTCAACATCGGATAGCCGAAGAAGATAACGTACAGTTCCTTCTTGGTTCCTTATGGCAAAAGCGATTTCTCCGGTCTTCAAGAGATCTAATAGCGAATCATGACTGATCTTCAGCAGCCTTCGAGCTTCCGTGAATGAAAGGTATTTGTCATTATCGGATGCAGGAACTGAAGAGGATCCATCTGCAACCTCATACTTCGCCCGCAATCTGTTGTTCAGGTATTGAGCAAATGCTTCGCGTAGGAAATCGAATTGACACTCTAGAAGATCACCATATAGCCGCTTGAATAGCTCACCGAATTCTTCTTTCAACGCCGTATCAAGTTTTCCGTCGCGTGGATTGAAACGTACGTCTCCCTTTGATTTCTTATCGAGAAACTGATGAAAGTTATGCGGCCAGTTTTCGAAGACCTGATAAGCTGCGGTCATGTAGGTATGAAGATCCTCATTCCGTAACTTTATTGATTTTGAAGGTCTTCCCGTGGCCCACGACATTTCACATTCCAGGCCGGCGATAAATGTGAGGACGATGACAAAGTCTTGGAGTGCAAGACTCTGTAAGGGATTGTGTCGCTCTTTTGAAGGGTGGTCCAATGGAAGCAGGCGGCAGAGTTGATAAATGCGTCGCGAGACTGTGATCTCATGCTCAGGCCTAAGATCTGGCGGTAGCTCACTCCAATCACATTCACAGACGCAGACGCTCAGCCGATTCCTAATGGCTTTGAGGCGCCGTTTGCATTTGGGACAAGTATCAAGAAGCAAACACTCATGGATGGGACATACAGTGACAAGTGAGCAATCCCAAACGCGACGACAGTAGCCAGATTCAGCCAAGCATTGAACGCAGACTTTAGGGCAATGAGGGCGGATGATAGAGCGGTTGAAGAAGGCTCCGTAAAAATTGTAATCGACGTCGCAGGTTGTGTGCTTCGGTGAAGGTGCAGGGAGATTGAGCAGTCCAATTAGATCCGATAGTGTGTTTCCGGTGAGCTTGGCAAATTTCTTGAATCCCTCTGAGCAACTGAACACGAACGTGAACTTCCATTGAAGTTCCATGTAATCAATTCCGCTCAGTGAAAGTATCCACGATGGCGTGTCGTAACCGTTAGCTTCTGTGAGGCGCAATAGATAGCTTATGAACCCCTCATCCTTTTTAGGCTTAGGGGTAATTAGCAATTTCACTTTGGACTGTTGCAGACAGGAAGTTTTGAAAAACGGCGTCGAAGGCCGGAAGAATGCAGAACGCTGCATTTCTCCATGAGGTACTTATTCCTTGACTTAATCTGCAGAGGAAACCGAGCTGATGTTATTGAGTTACTGGCAGGAGTGACACGGGCGTATATACCTCTGACAACGGAGCCGGGAGGGTACGGTTTCCAGTGTCCGTTCACCGAAAGGGATTGTCCGGAATTGACTTCGATCCCATTCGCTTACAGCTCATGAACCTATTGCGAGCGCCGCGGTTGGAGTTTTTAAATTACTTCTTTATTGAGTTATTAGCTGGCGGGATGAAAGAATTAGATTTCGCTTTCTTATGGATAACCGGCTTTTTGAAACCTTCTTCTTGTAGGAGGCGACTTCCTTACTCGAACCCCTGAGATTCTCAACGTCGGTCCGCGAGTAAATGGTAGTCCAGTAGGCTCGGGGGTAGGGATTACGAATCTGCTTAAGGATTCCCTTGTGTTCGAACCTTTCAATGTGCCACCAAGGTATGCTAAGGAGAGCAGCCGCTTCAGCACGAGTCACAATGGAATTCATGAAATCGGCAATTTGGTCAACGCGCGACTTGACCAAAAAACGCATCTTGCCGTCCGACGATGTCTCATACTGCAAGTAACCCGTTTTGATCCATCTTCCATAAAGTTTAGTCTTAGCTAGCTGAAGAATCTCTGCTGCAACAGTCGGCGACAACAGGTTTGTCAGGTCGCTGAACTGTCCTCGAAGCCGTTCAACATATGTACGGTTAAAAAGATATCGGTCTCTTGTCTTCCCGGATTCGGAGTAGGGTTTTAGAGTCCCATTGCGGACTAGCTGAACTACCGAGCCTCTTTTTAGCGAAAGTATCTTGGCGGCTCCTTGTGTATCAACGGTGTGTGATCGCTTGCGCTTATCCTTGCGTAAAACCGGCACGGCATTTTGTAGATCCTCTGTGTTAAGGGGAGCGAGGTCCGTCCTTCTCAGAAAATACTGTGGACCACCGTCCATCGATGGCCCTGAGATCGGATAAATCTTGTATGACTTGAGCACCTGAATAAGATGCTCTGTTCGAGTGCCTACCTCGCGCGCCACGCTGCCTGCCGCTACGTATTTTGATGTGAAGTTGAGGATTGCCTTGCGAGTGATCAACCTGCATCGCAAACCCTTGTGGGTTTTCACTCTCGTCTTAATCAATTTCTTATGAGCCAGAAAATGAAGAGTCGTTGGCTTGAAGGGCAGTCCTCTCCCTTCAGTCTCCAGTCTGAAAGTCTCATGGAGCTTACCAGTGAGTTTTGTCTTGAGGTACTGTTGGATTTCCTGTTTGCAAAACAGCAAGCGCGCGAGCCCATTCTTGCTTGACGCTTGCGCCCGAGGAATTACTACTCCTTGTAAAATATCTTCGACCAAGTGTTGTACGCCCCAGCCCACGCTTGAGAGCGTTATGGTCAGTGAGCGCGAAACGTCATTGAGACCGCGCAGATCTTTTCCGACTCGCGGCTTGGACTCGACAATTTTGGAGAAAACAGTCGAAAGAAATTCATTGATCGTGGCTTCTTCAAACTGCCAGGTATCGTGATTGTCAATGGATGGTCCACGAGCTGCGTTAAGAAGTGAGTTGTCAACCAGTCTCAAGACATCCAGTTGCTTAATACCCAAGAGCTTTGACGCTTTTTTTAGCGCGAGATATCGCTCGCGCTCATTCTTAAGTGTTTCGACACTCACCGCTTCGATGAGAAATATTTTTCTTCGTCGAGATCTTCTTATCAATCCTTTTAACTTTCCTTTGGATATGAGATTGTCAACAAGAGACACATCCAATTTCAGAATCGCGCTGGCCTTTGTCTTAGAAATATACTTGTCACAACCTCTGCGCTTGAACCACTGATGCGAACAAACATAACCGTAGTCCCAACGCTTTAAGACGTAGTTCTCAAATTCTTTGCGTAAGATATCGCCCATGACTGCTGGAAGGTACTTAGGGTCATACAACCGTTGATAAAGGGGGCCGAAGACTTCCCTAGCGTTGGAGGCAGTTTTTTTAGGTCTACGAGCAGCGGTTAGTTGATCAAGAAACCTGTGAAAGTTAATCGGCCAGTGGTCGAAAATGGCAAACGCGGCTAGAAAACCTCGGTGGATTTCAGCGGAAGTTCTCCCTGGAAAAATGTGTTTCGCGAGTGTATCTCCGTTTCGGCCTTCTTGCTGGCTGGTGATGAGGAAGAGTGCACTCAGAAGAGAAGGCAGGTCGACGTCATACAAAGGGTTATTGTCCCTTGGATTCAGGATTTGAGGGCAAGGGAGTTGAAATTCTTTGTATATGAGTTGCGAAACGACAATTTCAGATTTGGACAATCGTGCTGTTTGTGTCTGACGCCAATCGGTTCCGCAGCGGCAATGACTGACGCTCCTGCGCAACCAGGTGATTGCTTTCCCACATCCGGGGCACTTTTCGAGCAGCATGATTTGATGTATTGGACACGAAGTGATTGCAGCAAAATCCCATTGCTTCCGACAATACTGTGATTGACTTAGGCACTTCGGACACACTCTGGGACGGCCAGCTCTAAGGAGATACGGAGGAACAGGGTGGTCGAAAAATGTGATGAGATATTTTCCCCGAACGGGGTTGTTGTATAGGTGATCCAGATCTTTCACGCTCAACTTGGATAAAGAGGCTAGTCGAAGACATAGCTTCGCGCTTGCCTCGGCTGAGTACGTGCGAAACGTGGAGGAGCCAGCACCCAGTATTTTGAGCATCCAATAAGGCGTGTCGAACGAATTGATTTCAGCCAGCCTTAACAAGAAGCCCAAAAAGCTTTCATCTTCTTTGGGCCTTGCACGAATAACCAAACTTCGGCCTGCTGACAACTGGTCAGGAATGAGTTGTTCTTGTGATCGTTGAAGTGGCCGTCCCACAGCGCGTTGGTTGAGCTAAAGAGTTTCCAGTTGATGGTCCATTACGCGACTAGAGCAACAGCGCCAAAGGGATTCGGTTTGCCGGGGTTGTTAGCAGCGAGTCGTTGTTCGTAGGCGAGACTCAGTATTTCCATGGTCAGTTTCTCGCGTCTCGATTCCAGCGCGATCACTGTCGCACGTCGTACTAATTTCATTACGTGTGCTACCACGCCGTCAGTTGCTTCGAAGATACAAAAGGCAGTCGCCGGATCTGCTAAGTCTGACCTTTCAGCGAGTGGCAGTTTTTCATCGATGACGTTGAGGAACCGTCGGAAGTCTTGTCGTTCACGTGACGTGTTGAAACCAAAAGGCGCAAGTTCAATTCTAAGGGCAAATCTTCGTCGCAGTTGCTCATTATTTTCATCGTCAAGCACGGTATGTGAATAAGGCAACCCTGCTAGCACAATTGGTACCCCAGTTTCATCCATCAGGACCTTTAACCAATCTGAAACAGTCTTGAGCACCCGTAGAGATTCGCGATCCTGAAAATGTTGAAACTCGTCCAATATTAGGAGTTCAACCTTGCATCTTCCTATATACCTCTTCAATCGCAGAGTCTGCGTAACCTGCGATCCTTTTTCTGCCGCCGGATCCCCGATTGCAGTAAGAAGCGCAGTCACTAAGCTCTTGCAGGTTGCCGGTACAGGAACGGTGGCATACAACACAGGAACGACTGTTACTTCTTCTGTGACGATTCTCGGATGAGACCGCATGTATAGTCTGACCACCGTAGTCTTACCAGCTCCAGTATCGCCGAGAATCAGAATCCCTTCGGGCTCTTTGGAGAGTTTGGCGTGTGAGTGGCAGTTCCCGATTGCGTTCAGGGCGGATTGGTTCCGTGGAAAGTTTATGTAGAGACGTTCCACCATTTGAATCCGATCCTCGATAGGCACTTTCTTGTAGGTTTTGCGATCGGTTTGCTTTTTAGACATTTCGAGATCTCCTATTTGGGAAGGTTGTAGTCACCGCTCCACCCGGTCATGTCGAGCTTGTCATCAGGCTGATCAGCCTGCGTTGGTGTTTGTTCGGCGCCCTCGTGTTTAGCTGTCTTCTTTTTCATTCCTGAAGTTGAATCACGCTTGGTACCCGACTTCTTAGTAGCTGGTTGTTTGTTCGCTCTTCGATGCTTGCCAGAGCTTGTTGCCGTGCGAGCTGCTAATAGACTCTGTTCGGTTCGGACAAGCTGCACATCGGTAGACTCTTCACTGCCGTCCATGTCAGTCGGGTTCCACTGAGTTTCGATGTCTAATATTCGGTGGTCCGAGAAGTTGCCAGGTGGAAGCAGCAGTTTGGGCTGCGCCGGCGCGCTAATCCGACGAGCTTTTGGTTGGTCATTGACACCGTTTGGTCGCTCGATCCCCTCGCGATTGTTTTGCACGCCTTTTTTCAAATAGCGCGCTGCACGTTTCCGTCCCAGCATCCTGCCGCCTGCCGCATTCCACTCCCGTTCGACAATCTCTTGAACCTCCTGTTTCGCTCGGGCGAGTGCAAACACGTCGACGCTGCACTTTAATCGCTCCCGAACATATCTACTGATGACTGTGTGTTGATAGAGGGTCAGACCTTTGGTGTAGTCCTGATCTATGGCTGGGACAGGAAGATACTTATCCTGTTTCTCGTCGTAGACGTGAATCAGCGAGAGGTCCGACGGATCGCGTTTGATGATGACTTTCTTATGCGGTTCGAGTGTCCGGCGGACCATCGCCAGCTCTTCATCATTGTAAAAGAGGTTATCTAGTTCTATTCCTCTGTTTGAGACAACCCTCTCTTCCGTGTAACCCAGAGCGACATCAAGGAATTCGCTGTTCACAGGAAGAGCAGGCGGCCACTCCGCGATGCCTTTTTCCCAACGCAGAGCTGGAATGTCTCTAATACCCCTATGTCCGGAAACCTGGTAGATATCAACGATCCACTTATGGGTAATCTCATCCAGAACGTCGGGCGTAATTATGGCTATCTTCCCCGGTTCATAGTCGGCTCTCTCAATGATGTCTGAGAACGTTGTGCCCGGCATTTGGTGATGCAACTGTGTAGCGATTGTGCGAAAGCTCCTCTCCACAGTCGTTCTAATCCATGGCTTACCCCTCGGACTAAATTGAAGAACAATGCCAAGTTGATGACAGGCATCTTTCAAGTTGTGGCCATGAAACTCGCGGGCATTGTCAACTACCAGTACTTCGGGAATTCCGTAAACTTTCCAATCATTTCTAATGTTTGAATATTTTTCATGGACGTACGTCTTTGGCCTGATCGCGTGTTTTAGGCATTCCATTACTGTGAGGTAACTCGGCGGATTGAAGCTGATATAAAACCCAAGGATCATCTTGGTATGAACATCGACCATCCAAGTAAGGAAGGCCCTACCAATAGGCAACATCATTACTGGATCGACGACGAAGAGATCTGTCGTGGTGTGATCGCACTCGACTCGTTCAAGCGGTCGGGTGGGCCTGGCTCCCTGAAGAACAGCGCGGTACTTTTCATCAGCGATCTTCTTCCCGTAACGGGCTTCGATTACCTCGTAATCATCGAGCTTATTTACCAGGTCATGAAGACTACTCACGTCGGGGAGCGGGAGTTGATCGGCGGGCTCCCTGAAACGATTAGCGTCATCGATTTTTGCTGTCAAAGCGTCATAGACTGCGCGGACTGTGAAGCGTTGATCCTTGAGGTAGACTTCGTCGATTGCGTTGTCGATCAACTCTGCGACTCTAGCGGCTCGGTCTTGCGCCTTCTGATTGTTTTTCAATTCACCTTTTTGGGCGCGTCTACCGAGGAAGCGTCGTTGACGGTTCCCGCGGGCCTTTGTCGCAGGCACAAGAGATCTCGCATCCCGACCGGATTTGTCGTAAAAACGCAGCCATCTGTAGAGAGTCGCCGTCGAAGGAGGTTTATGATCGCCTATGAGCGAAGCGACTCTTTCAATGATTGGATTGAGAGTTTCTTCTGTCGTTTTAACTAACCGTGCCGCAGAAACTGCCCTAACGTATGAGAGTCGCCGTTGCAGTTGAATCTTTCTTGGATCATCTTCTTTGAGTATTCCAATATCGCAAACCCCAGTCTTTTCGAGGCGCTCTTTAAGTGCATCCTGATTACGGTTATGACCTAGAAGTTGCGCTCCCTTTTCGAAGAGAGCCTCAATCAGCTCCTGTTCGGGCATAGCGATGCGTTCATCGGTGAGAACATCCTTGATACGGATGGTCCTATCAGGTAGGCGCTTTTCAATTACGTACTCCCGGCTCCGGAGTGTGATGTGCATGTTTCTGCTGAGTCTGTGCTGGAGCATCTTAGGAAGTCCTCCTTTTCAAGGCGGTTAAGGCTGGGGACGAAGGCATTGTTATTCGACTATTTCGATCCAGCTGCTGCATTAGATCGAACTCAAGTGCGCCCCAAAAAAGAAGGGAGTAGAGGGTTTGCGTGGGCACCTGTTTGGTCGTGAAGATTTGAATGAGATCATCGAGTGTGACCGGTTGGTCTTTGCGGCTTCGAAAAAATTCGCTACATATGATTTGGTGCTGCGGGAGCACGGGTGTTCGAGCGTACTTCCAAAGTAGTTTTACGTTCTCAAGCCGGGGCTGCAACCTAATTATTTCGTCAGTGACAACCAGGAATTCATAGCCCTCTTGCTCACAGACAGACGACGCCGCTCGAAATAGAACGTCCCACTCGCCGCTATCCACCTTGTCTTTGGGCTTTACCTCGATCAGTTGTTTTTGAGCAGCCCTATGAACTTCTAAGTCAGGCGTATAACGGTTGACCTTTCCTCCGTGGTTAAAGCGAATTCGTAGCGGCTGTTCATGCCAGTAACTCACGTCACGGTCGTAGTCCAGCAGATACATGAAATCCTTCTCGAGGAGCGACTCGTACCATGCCACGCGGCCCGTCTTAACACTTGCGAACTTGCCAAGATTTTTTCGGCCCGCGCCGTACGTGGGAATGTTTCTGACCGGCATTAGAACTCCTTTGAACTAAAGTTTCAGATTCCGTAAATTTGCCTGCCGCCGGATTTTCGAGTTAAGGCTTCCTGGCGCAGGTCGGTGATTTACTCCCGACGCCCTAAGAAACAGAACGAGCGGTGCTTAAGTTTCACGAACTTGGGAAAATGAGGTTTTAGGAAGCAACATATTTGGTCTCATTTTTTTCTGGGATTTGCTGCTGTTTGACAGTCTAAGTGTTACAAGCAGAAGACCTCTGCCACGCTTTTCAACCAACGATTGAACTGGACATAGTTTCACCATGCCGAGAAGGAAACGAACGCAGCTCAACCACGATTTCATCTATGGAAGATGGAAAGTTTTCGGAGAATGGCTCACGATGCAGAGAAACAACCGAGGTCTCACACAATATGAAGCCGCGAGAGCTGTGAAGATTTCAAGGCAGCAGTGGATGCGGTATGAATCTGGATCGAAGGTCCTGAAAAAAAGGATGCCGGCTATGGCTGCGGCATTGGGTGTTCCACTCGAAAAAATGCTGGACAGAGCAGGCTACAGAGCCTCTCCTAAGCGTAATGCTGCAAAGGATCGTCTCGGCCGGATCTATAACTTACTCTGCGCTGGATGTGTAGATTTGGCCATACTCGAATTGCTTCGATTGAACGACAGGCTCAGAGGGGAAAGGAGCACGGCGGGGCCAAGAGTGGGCGGCGTCACGGCAACGAACTTTGCGAGGGCGATCGTATTACTTGACACGTTACCTGATTGGCTCTTGGATGAAACGCTGAATGTCCTGCAGGAGCGAACTAAAGGCAAGGAACTTGATGAAACTCAACACCGCGTGAAGAATCTGATTTGGAAGAAATGCGGCGAAACACTGCGCTCCACAATGAACTGATTTCACAATTTCCTCCACTTCCTTCGTCGGACAGCGATCGGCGAAGTGCGAAGGGGCAGAAGTATTCCAACGCTCCAACGCGGCTTTGCACTAATAGTAAAACGCCGACATTTTGTGGAATATCTGACGTTTGTTGGAAGAGTCAGATCGACTTAGAACTCCAATTCTCGCTCATCATCAATCAGAACTTCCACTGAAACGCCTTTGAGTTTCGCATAGGCGAGTAGGACAGCGAGCGGCGGCTCATTTATATTGCGTTCATACTTTGAGATGTTTGTATATTCCTGAATACCGAGACGCTTGGCTATCTGTGGCTGCGATAGACCAAGACTCTGACGGAGCGCGAGCAGCTTAGCGGCAAGGTGTTTTGGTCTTGGACGTGCGTGGCCCATCGTCGTTTACTCCAGCAAGCGGTTCTCGGAGTTACTTCTTGCTCCGTTGAAGTTTGTGCTCGCGCTTTCTAAACGCCGCTTCAATCCTTCTGAAAGTTTTTTCGTAAGAAAATCGGATTAATACCTGGGTGGATTCGCTGATCTATTAGTAAGGGCGCTACAGGTACCCACCTACCCGTAGCACCCTCAAAGCGTCACCGACCCTTTGCCCCCTCTCGGATCGATGACGCTAACTGTGGGGCGTCGTGCGTGGTGAGGTCACTCTGTGGTGAGGTCACTGACGCCCCTAGCCTCATGCGTCGCTGGGCATACGTGTGAGGCTGTCTCCCCCCAAGCCTCACGCGTCACTCATCCGCATAAGGCTGTCTCAAATCTCAGGAATCTTCTCTACGTAAAGCTGACCGATGATTGCCGCGACCAGAATGCGATGTAATAAGACTTCCAGCGACACGCCGAGATTGGTGGCCCATTCCCGCAGGAATGACCAATCTCTCCCTTCAAGGTCGCTAGGAGTCAGTTTTACGATGGCGTAAGGCGTTTCGCCCTTGTTGCGTGTGCTGATACTATTATTCGGCATGGTCGATTCCTCATTCTTAACCGGATAGGAGTCGGCTGTGTAAGGGTTGGCGAGTGTTACTAGCACTTGCCAGCCCGCTCTTTTTTGGTGGGTGCGGCCACTATAGAGATAGGAGTTTCGCTTGTCAAGAAAATTATGCCGATATCGGGCTACTTTTTGCAGAATGCTATACTTGGGCCAATGAAGATCATCAGCACGGCTGAAGCAGCAAGACGTTTGGGCGTAACCGCTAATCGGGTGCGCGTGCTGATTAGGTCAAAGCGTTTGAAGGCTACCAAAGTCGGGCATGACTGGCTGATTGATCCGAAAGACCTCGACGCCGTGAAGGATCGAAAGGTTGGCCGTCCGCGCAAGTCACGCAAGGGCACTAAAAGCAGAAACTAAGTATGACTCGGAAGGAGCAACGCAAACGGCTTTCGCCTCAAAGTCCGTAGTCGAGCTTGGAAGACTGTCTGCACCACTTGCGTTAGCGGATGGATTAAATTGACCAGCCTAAGGGGAAAGGCGTGCGCTCGAGATAAAAGCGCGCGCCTTTGAGTTGATGGTGAGCTTGCTGAGCGAGAATTACGCTTGAGCCAGAAATTCAATGATGGACTCTGGTCCTTGCAATAACAAACCACAGCCAAGGAGAACGTTTCCAAGCAGAACCGCCACTCCGATGCCTGCCAACAAAGTTGCAGCAGATCGACTCAACAAGAGCAGAGCTTTGTTGAGGATGGAAGAATCATCACTTCGATCTCCCGCTTGCGGGCGCATCGTGAAGAGTGAGAATTCAGGCTTGAGTATTAGACTTCGCATAACTTAAAATCCTCCAGCTGATCGAATGCGAACGTTTACGAGCGGAACATTCGTCAGCACTGAAATGGGCAGGCTTAACGCCTGCCTTTCGGTTTTGTGGTTTCTTTGTCAGACCCCCTCGCTATCCTTCGTTTATTCGGTTTTCAAAGATCGGTCGGACTTCACTTGCAATAGATGGAAACAGACCGCGATCTGTGGCACTCACAGCAGTTGATTCTGATCTTGTTTGACTGATTACGTATGACTGTCGTGCCTAATGTTTCCGAAGTGAAGATCGCAAAATTCTTTCCACCTGTAAGCACGCAACTCCGTTACAGACTTACGGTGTAACTACTCTGCGTATATAGTATTGAGTGGCCGATTGCACCCAGAGTCATGAACCCCGGCCATTCACCTCATTAAGGAATTTCAGGGAACTCAGGACCCGCGCGGGCAGTGTCCCTCATCATCCTCCGGAGGTGCTTGATGAAACCCCACGAGCCGACCGATTCCAAAAACGAATCGGAAAAACCTAAAAGGAAGTTTGAAAGACCCGAGCCGAGCAAGCTGTTCGATAGTGAGTACCGGGACTTTTACGAAAGCGAGGAGTTTCAGGTAGTCGCAAACGAAGTCATGTTTCCAGAACAGCGCCGGCGGTCAGGAAATCTTCTCAAACAGTACAACGTCAAGGCCATTCAAGAAGGTCCACAGGACATCGCGAATGAGGCACTGCGCAGAACGTTTGAAAAGTTTCCTGGAAAAATTCACGAACTCGAAAACACGGCGTCGGAACGCCGTGCATATTTCAAAAACTTGCTCAACAGAATCGCGGAGAACTTAACCTTCTCATTGATTCGGACTATCCGTCGAAAACAGATAGACCTGGGGTCGATTTCGCTTGAAGACGAAGTCAACATACCTCACCCAGCCGGCAGTCAAATCTCTCTTTTAAAAGAGCTGGAGGTGCCAGCCGAACAACTTAGTGACAAAGTCGTAAAAGTCAGAGAAGCGTCGATGCAGCTAAGCGAAACGGATCAGGCGGTGTTACGCATGCGTTATGAGGAAGAAGCTACCTATCCGGAGATCGCAGAGCGGCTGAATGTTAGCCCGGGTTCCGCGAGAGTAAGAGGATCTCGAATTCTCCGACGGATTCGAAAATGGTTCCTAGAGGGAGGACGCAATGAATAAGCCTAACGAAAACCAGGATTGCTCGGAGGATCCCGCCAAAGAAGCAATTTCTCGCAACTGTGTTTTCGGCCACCCAAGACCACTGCCACATACACAGAGAGGAATTCCGGAGGGAAATCTGACCACCCATGACATTTTTCAAAAGGTAAGAACCACCGATTATGCAGAAGAGGACAATGATTTGGTGCGGCAATCCATTGCGAAGGTTTTATCACGACTTAAAGACGGTACGCTGAATTATGTTGAAGCGGCGGACATACTGGAAATGTCTCTGCGTGAGTTTCTTGAGATCTTCGTTGTTGAGGAATGGCTCGCAGGAGTCTCAATGAGTTCAGAAGAGAAAGAACGGCTGCTGGATGAATTGACTGATCAGTGCGAGCGCGACGTTCACGGCTGCACGTTCCGGCAGTTTGTTAAAGAATGCGTGCTGGACGACGACCTCTTTTCTGCACTTCACATTATGGCCCATGAGGACCAAGAGCAGTTCGCTGAAAAGGCACTGGCTCAATTGTCAAACGAACGCCTGGGCCCGATGCTGAGAGAGCAACTGTCGGTAGGCGTATCTGCCCAGGAATTCGTGCAAGAGTTTATCCTGCCTCAAACCTGGTTTTCAGAACTTCAAATACCTGACGAAGCGATGCTCCACATCGTCGAGAAGGCAGTCGCCGCCTTATGCCAGCGCGAGGAATACATTTTCAATATCCAGTGGTTTAGCGCGCTCGCTCAGAAGGACCGGACCATTCACGACGAGTTGGTCCAGGAACTCGGCGAGGCGATCGCTCGCCGCGAAACGGAACGCGCCGCGGTATTACTAGCCAAATGGGACCATCGAACCGTTTTGATGTCTCCCAACGACAAGAATGCTCCCATCCTGCTGAGCTACTACGCGCAATGGATCGACTTCGACTCGGGTTATCTGGACAGGGTCAAAGAGTTGTTGCCGAAGTTTCGCATCCAGAAACGAACGAATCCATTGGAAGTGGCGCATTTCAACATCGCGGAAGGCCTCGTCGAGTTTCATAGCGAGAGCTATGATGCGGCCCAGCCGCATTTTGAGGAGGCGATGCGCATCGCCGATGAGCTACCTGATGACGATCTCATCGCCATCAGCCGCTATTACCTTGCCAGATGTTTCTGGAAACGAGGTCTTTACAAATTGGCGTCTCAATATGCGGACGAGGCAATCAAGCGTAGTGACAATAAAAAACGCAGTAAACGAGTGGCTGCGATCAAAATGGTCCAGGGTTGGTTGTGTTTTCTTAAAGGCGACTTCAGCGGCGCAAGAAAACTACTCGAGCAGGCAGAAATCGAGTTGAAAGACACAGACTTGATTAACCATGGGAATGCGCTCTCGTTCTACGGCCGTTTGGATATCAAGGAAGAAAGATACGAGGACGCGATGAAGCATTTTGAAGAAGCGATAAAAGCTTACCTCAAGAGCGATCGGAAACATCCCCATCCGAACGTGGCGCGCACACATACCAACATGGCCATAGCCTGCTACGATCAGGCTCAAAGGCTTCCCCTTACTCGCGAATCGCGTTCGAAACTTCTCGAGCTGCGAGGCGCTGCCATCGATCATCTCGACGCGGCGCAACATATCTATGAAAAGAATCCACAGATGCATCACCGTGGACTGGGGAAGGTGCATTATCTCAGAGGTTTGTTGTATGCCAGTGTCAATGAACGTGACCGCGCTCAAAAAGAACTTGAAAAGGCCTACGAATTGGGAGAGGGAAAAGGCGATCACGTTGTAATGGGTCGAGCAAAGCGTATTCAATTCAAGATCACGCAGGATCTTGTGCATAAGCTGGCTTTGTCCGAGCAGACACTGTTCCACGCGGAACAAACCAATAACAGAACACTTCTTGCACGTGCCTATCTCAATCTAGCCAGTGTGCTGATATCAGATGGTGAAGCGGCGGAAGGAAAACATTACATAACTTTAGCCAGGGAATGCCTCATGCCGGACGAACTTGATAGTCCGTATTGGCGCGAAGCTATCAGAAGGGCCAGTAATAGCGATCCGGTATTAGCGGTTTGAAAGGAAGGACGAGATGAAAGACCACGGGAAGAAATCACGGCAGCCTGATCTTTCCCCGGCTCATCCGCTGCCAGCCAGGCTGGATGAAGAAGTCAACACGTTCAGGATAGCTGACTGGCTTTATCAGGACCTGCTGTTCAAAGCAGGATTATCAACCGTCTCAGAGCATTCCGCGAAAGATTTTCAAACAGCCACAAAAAGGCACATAAATCACAAAGTATTTTTCGATTAGTCGATTTCAATCAATTTGTGCTATCTGGCTTTTGTGGCTAATTCGATGGGTATACTCATGGTTCTTATGCGTTAGCCGAGCTAATCGGCCAATGACCCCTTGAACGGCTTGGTCCTAAGCCGATGAAACCTACGCGCCCACCCCTAGCCTTCTATACAACTCGCGGTCCATCGCGTAGAGAAATGAATCCTTGAAGGTTAAGCGGGTTTTCTCGTAAAGATTAGCTAATATCGAGTCCAGTGTTTGCGTTTCCATTTCATTCAGACTCGATGCAAAGCTCACTCCGTGTCCCAAGTGAGGTTGTAGTTTCTCCAACTGATCAATAGATAACACCTGCCAGGGAAGCTTCCTGACGTTTGTTGATGCTAGCTCATCATCAACATACTCGCGGAAAAATATGCTATTGATTAGATATAAGGGCTCCAGAGTTATTAACAACGGAACGAACGAACTGGACGAATGTAGCACCTCCAATCCTGGCGCCTTGGTCAGACATGCCTGCCTGAAATCGGCGAGTTGACGGAGTCCTTTTGTAAGCTGCTTCAAACTCTCACGGACTGAAGACTCATCACCAGTTGATACTGCCGCACGTGAAAAGCGAGTTGCTTTACATTCAACCAGAATGGCAGAACTGCCATCAATAATTACCCAATCCGGCGCTTTGCCTTTGGAACTTGGATAAGTTTTCCGAATAGTGCGTTCTGAAATCACTCTTATCGAGGTACCACAGTGTTCAAGCACTTGCCCAACATAAGCCTCAAAGACATCCCCAAAGTAGTTTGAAAAATCAACACCATATCGATTGAACATTTCATAAAAGATACCAATTGAATTCTTTAGGACGACCAGGTTAGGAATCGGTGCGATCATGCGATCGTCGTCCATCGGAACGTGCTTTTTCTGCCGCCAAGGGCGCACTAGAGGGTGTAAAAACAACGGGTTGAAATTATGGATGGCAAATCGCGCATCAGTTGTTTGGTACTTGCGATAGGCATTTCTCAGCTGCGTAGGATCCGCGGAAAGTCTATCCAGCACAGAAAGCATCTTTCCTTCAGATGGCAATCGTATACCTTGCTCTCGTGCCTTGCGATAATATCCTCGGGTGAAACCGTCGTTCCTTAAGGCAGCGACCGAAGATACAAATCCGATATTGATGTATTCGCGAGAGGAGGCGCCGTATAGCTCTCTAAAGGACTCTTCAAAATCGAATTTGGGTGTAGTTGAAAGCTGAGCTAAACGCTTCGGTATCTCGTGGTAGAGCAATATAGGTTGAGCGTGATGACCGAACAAGCCGACGTTATAGGGCATTTGGCTTCCAACAATTCGAAGAAACGTAAACACTGGATTGGCATTTTTATATTCTTGTTGCAGGACCGCGTCATAGCCAATAGGGTCGGCCAACAAATAACAGGTTACTAAATGAAGCCAAGGTGTTAGAACATCGTCGCTCAGCACCCGCACGCGCGTCGTGCGACGTCCCGCATTGCAAAATCTAACCGCGAATAGAGACGCTCCACCAAGTACAAATGGTTCATATTTATCGGCAACCCTCCTCAGTCCGAATAGCACCTGCTCAAGCTTATAGGGTTCTATTTCGCGCTTAATAAACGATTCAAGTCTAAGTAAATCGGAAACGCTTTTGACTTCCACAGGTCTAGAATATGTCGTATGTTCGCGAGTTGGAAGTCATAAGATAGAGCAGGGAAATGTTCGGAGATCCGAAGATTCGCTAAAGAGATTTTGTCATTGCCAGGGTGTTTTCAGATGCCAATTGAAATAAAGCTAAAGGAGGTATCAGTCGGCTATGCGCAGACGTCCGCCCAAAAAGGTGAAAATGCCTCGATCATAGTGAGGGAATTTACGTCATCGGAAGATGGTGATCTGTTTATTAGCCGACTAGAGGGAATTCCTTCTGAAATTCTCGCCGCGATACCAGACAGAACCATCAAGCCGTCATCAATTGATCGTTTTTTGGCGGTGATTCGGCGCGACCAGCATGCCACGGTATATTTCAATGATGAGTTGAAATTGCTGGTTAGCTCCACCATTAAAGGAAAGGATTTTCAGGCTGGTGAAGCAGTTTTCTTAGATAATATCGCTGATATCCAAGCACTCAGATTTCTTGATATTTCGATACCAGATGACGCCGGAATCGTCTTTGTTTTCTCCCGAGGATGGCGTAAGGGGTTTTTCTTTGATCTAGTACCGCTTATTCCTCCAGAATTTACTCCCAGAAACTACAATTTAGCGAAGCTGTTGGGCCAATATTTTGCCTATCTCGTTTTTCAGCATCTGTTTAAGATCACGGAGTCAGACTGGAGTGTCATGTTGGACCAAAAGTGGTTTCCTTTTATTAGTCTGAAAAACCAGATGGTGAAAGAAATAATTGCCTACGCCAGAAACGACTGGAATATCGACGATCTCACTGAGCGTGTAGCAGAGGACCTCAAAGTTCAACTTCCTTCAATAGTAAGAAAATGGCCGCGAAATACCTTATTTGAGTCCCACATCCCCTTGTTTGAGCAGGCAGTTAATCGATATCTTGCCGGTGATTACATCAGTGCTTCCGCAATTCTGTATCCGCGAATTGAGGGTTTGATGAGAGCGTACGTGAACTTTCATCAGCCGAGTGTGAAGCCATCATCGAAAAACTTGGTTACTTCTGTAATCGACGCGAATGTGACCAACCGACACGACTACAGTGCTCTTCTTCCGAATAATTTTAGTCGATACCTCACTGACGTGTACTTTGCAAACTTTGATCCTAAAAACCCGGAGATCTTATCTCGCCATTCTGTTGCGCACGGAGTGGCCCCCGCCAATGACTTTTCGCTCAAAGCTGCAACGATTGGTTTATTGCTGCTGGATCAACTTTCGTTTTACTTACGTCCGCGAGAGTCTTAGCGGGAAGGAAAAACAGATTTCCATAACTTGATTTCATCGAATGCGCTTTTCTTAAAAGGGTTTTCCTTGCTGATCGTTATTCCTACGAAAGTTCCGCAGTCTACAGACTCACCAGCTTGGGGAGTTTGAAAAACAACTTTGCCTGGTTCGATTGGAAGATCGTACCGATAGGCTAGGAGACGGATATTGAGCTTCGAATTGTGCAGTGTGGTTTCGGCTGTCTTGTAATCGAGACCAACAATGGGAGGAACGCGTGTTTGTGGAGGTCGTGAAAGTCGTTCACGTCTAGCTGATAAGGCGAGCCCTGAAAGAGCAATTGCGGGCAGCACTATAAAACAGAGGAAGGCAATGACCAGAAGGGTCGCTGCCAATACGGATGCCTTGCCGCGTATGTAGTAGCCAAAAAGAAGTCCCAAGAGAAAATGCATTTGAGTTTCCTGCTTTCTAAAGAATAAAAAACCAAGGAGCACTAACGTTCATTTTTGTTTAGGGTTGGTGAGTGATGCGGGTGAACCGACAGTTATGACTGGCTAAGGCTTGAAACCTATCTCGCTCCAAAATCTGTTTACTTCGTCAAGCGGTTCATTTCTCAGAGTCTCATACCATTCAGAGATCGTAAGACTTCTGAGGCTTGCATTTTCTCGTAAGGCATCATCAATTCCCTTAGGTCCATTCCAGCACAAGATGTTCGTTGTGCTGCGTAATTGGTGTTCTCTGGAATCGTTTAGCCGCTCGACAATTAATCTGGCGAGCTGTCGACACACCGCGGGATTCGTTCTGTAATCTGCGTCAAAGGCGATCAGCGCTGTGTAAGTTCTGGCGGCTTTGACGAGTTCACTGTGAGAGCAGGTTACTCCCGCCGTGGCGATCACACGGGCGTTCGGTCTGAACCGCACTACGGTATCAGCCTTCAACGCTCCCTCAGTGATAAGCACCGTTTCGCCCGGAGGAACTTTCTCTTTAACAAAAGTGAAATGTATTGGTGTTCCAGAACTGGTGCCATGTCGTTCTTGTGGTGATGATAGCCAACAGTATCTATTCTCATCAGACGAAATATCATTTGCGTGTAATCTGATTTGGCAGGCTTGGATCAGTCCGTTTGCGTCCTTATACGGTATTAACAGAAGCGGCATCAGATAGTTGCGCGGTTTCCAAATGTGGACCATCCCCGATAGTTCCTGCCAGAATCCCGGTACGCCTACGATGCCTACTCCTGAATGAGACTCGGCATGTTCAGGGAAGTTGGCGCGCACATAATCATTCAAGATTCCGGCGAGAATTGCGCGTTGTTGGTTTGTTGGAGGCAGCGCTCCGTAGCTGGTTGTGCTGCTCCAGCAGTCCTCGTGACAGCAACCCGCTTGGGCCGGTAACCATTTCTTCCCTGTAGTTTGAAGCGGGAGATATCTTAATTAACTCCCGAAAAACAGCGTCTCTGATTTCAAGAGGAGCCAGTGGAATTGATTGGCTAATGGGTCTCTTGATTCTTGGTTGAATTGTTATGAAGGGAATTTCGGTATGGACGTGGATATTTCCACCGTTGCGGGATAGTCCGCGAGATCCCGCACTGATTCGCATGCAGATGGAAGTACCTTCGTCCCTCGAAAAGCCACAATAAGTGGGTTTGCCACAAATCCGACACGGACGTTTCTTGCTAACGCGCGCAAAGCCGACCGAAATCATGGGGTTACGTTTTGCAGCCGCTCGGTTGATATGAAATCGTGCGCGCAAATTTCATTTTATGACCGACAAAATTCTCATTTTATGACCGACGAATTTCACTTTATGACCCACAAATTTCACTTTATGACCGAACCCACAAGAGAGTAGTAGAGTAGGCTCTTCGCGGCCGTAGCTTGCTGAATGAGCGTTCATTCAGTATTATGCCGGGTGCTTATTCTGGCCGGAGTGTCTGACGGAGGAGTGGAGTGAATGCGTATTGAGAAGGCGGCGGTGTTGGGGGCGGGGACTATGGGGGCGCAGATTGCCGCGCACCTCGCAAATGCCGGTGTGCCGACACTGTTGCTCGATATTTCGCCGCGTGAACTAACGCCGGAAGAGCAGGCGAAGGGTTTAACTCTCGAAAGCCCGCAGGTTAAAAACCGGATTGCAAAAAGCGGTCTCGATGCGGCCGTCAAAGCAAAACCCGCCGCCTTCTTCGTGCCTGAAAATGCATCCTTAGTTACAGCAGGCAACTTCGATGACGACCTCGCGAAGATCAAAGACTGCGATCTGATCATCGAAGCAGTCGTCGAAAATCTCGAGATCAAGCGTTCACTCTTTGAGCGTCTCGAACATCATCGTCGCCAGGGTTCAATCGTTGCTTCAAACACCAGCGGCATTCCGATTCATTTGCTCGCCGAAGGTCGTTCCGACGACTTCAAGCAACACTTCCTCGGCGTTCACTTCTTCAATCCGCCACGCTATCTACATCTGGTCGAAATTATTCGCACCGAATGGACCAAGCCGGAAGTGTCATGCTTCCTGTACGGCTTTCTGGACCAACGTCTCGGCAAAGGCGTAGTGCCTGCAAAGGATCGTCCAAACTTCATCGCGAATCGCATCGGGACTTTCGGAGCTCTTTACACGATCAAGACGATGCTCGACGATGGTTACTCGATTGAAGAAGTCGACAAGATGACCGGACCCGCAGTCGGTCGCCCGAAGTCAGCGACCTTCCGGACCTTTGATTTAGTTGGGCTTGACGTCTTCACGCACGTCATAAAAAACCTTTACGAAGCACTGCCCGAAGACGAAGAGCGCGAGATGTTCGTCGTGCCCGAAGTGCTCGGCAAGATGGTCCAACGCGGCCTGCTCGGCAATAAGACCAGGGCCGGCTTTTATAAAAAGCAAAAGGGTGAAGGCGACAAACGCGAGATCTGGACGCTCGACACCGCCACCATTGATTATCGTCCGTCTGAGAAGGTCAAACTTCCTTCGCTCGACGTGGCGAAGAATATCGAAGACTTGCCAGAGCGCATCAAGACGCTCACCTGGGGTAACGACCGCGCCGGCGCTTTTCTCTGGAAGACGCTTTCAAAAACTCTTACGTACGCAGCCAAACGGATTCCTGAAATTGCAGACACGGTTGTCGAAGTCGACCGCGCAATGCGCTGGGGTTTCGGTTGGGAATCGGGACCATTTGAGGTTTGGGATGCAATCGGCGTCGAGAAGTCTGTTGCGCGAATGAAAGAAGAAGGCATGACTGTCCCGGCGAACGTCGAACAGATGTTGGCGTCGGGCGCGAAATCTTTCTACAAAAAAGAAGATGGACAACAGTTCTACTTCGATTTCGCGAGTGGCAAATACATTCAACTTCCCGATCCTCTGGGTGTTCTGATTCTGAAGTCTATTAAAGATCGCACGGGTGTCATTAAGAAGAACGCTGGTGCTTCACTGATCGACATCGGCGACGGCGTTGCGTGTCTCGAATTCCACTCGAAGATGAACGCAATTGGTGGCGACACGCTACAGATGCTGAAGTTTGCGCTCGGTGAAGTTGAGAAAAACTTCGTCGGACTCGTCGTCGGTAACCAGGGTGTTAACTTCTGTGTCGGCGCGAACATCATGTTGATGTTGATGGAAGCCCAGGAAGAGAACTGGGAAGAGCTCGACATGATGGGCCGCGTTTTCCAGGCCGCAACGATGAGTTTGCGTTACTCGCCGAAGCCGGTTGTGGTTGCTCCGTTCCAGTTGGTGTTTGGTGGCGGATGCGAAATGGTCTTGCACGGCGACCGCGTCAGAGCAGCGGCGGAGACGTACATCGGACTGGTTGAAGTTGGTGTCGGAATCATTCCCGCCGGTGGCGGCACAAAGGAAATGTTGTTGCGCGTGATGGATTCGATTCCCAAAGGTGTAGACGATGCGGATCCGTTTCCATTTGTGAAGCGCGCGTTCGAAACGATTGCGCTGGCGAAGGTGGCCACTTCGGCGGAAGAAGCGAGGTCGTTAGGGTTTCTGACGAAAGACGATTCAATCTCGATGAATGCCGATCGTTTGATCGCAGACGCGAAGAAAGAAGTGTTGGCGCTGGCTGCAAGTGGCTACGTTCAGCCACAACAACGCACAGACATTCTTGCCTTGGGCAACCCCGCGCTCGCCACTTTGAAACTCGGCATTCACCAGATGAAACGTGCTGCGTATATTTCAGATCACGATGCTGAGATCGGAACCCAGTTGGCGCGGATCCTGACGGGCGGCGATTTAAATCACCCGACAAGAGTTTCCGAGCAGTATCTATTGGATCTCGAGCGTGAGGCGTTTCTTTCGTTGGTGAGTATGCGCAAAACGCAGGAGCGGCTTGCGCATATGCTGAAGACAGGGAAGCCGTTGAGAAATTAGCCGCGGATTTTGCGGATCTTAAAGCACGATATTCACGGATTGGGGTCAATTATGAGAGAGGCAGTGATTGTATCGGCGGTACGGACCGCGGTGGGCAAGGCGCCGAAGGGGACGTTGCGAACTACGCGTCCGGATGAGATGGGCGGGACTGTCATCAAGGAAGCGTTGGCGCGTGTTCCCGGGCTCGAAGCGTCGGAGATTGAAGACGTGATTATGGGTTGTGCGATGCCCGAGGCGGAGCAGGGGATGAACGTCGCTCGCGCTGCTGCCATTCGAGCGGGGCTGCCGGTTGAAACGAGTGCCATGACGATCAATCGTTTTTGCTCGTCAGGTTTGCAATCGATCGCGATGGCGGCGGATCGTATCAAGAGCGGTGGCGCGGACGTTATTGTCGCAGGCGGCCTGGAAACGATGTCGATGATCCCGATGGGTGGTCATATCATCCGGCCAAATCCGTACCTCGTCGATCATTATCCGGACTTTTACCTGAGCATGGGTCTCGCGACGGAGAACGTGGCGCGAAAGTATGAAGTCACTCGCGACGAGCAGGATGAATTTGCGCTGCGCTCGCATACACGCGCCGCAGCGGCTCTCGATGGAGACAAGTTCAAGGATGAAGTAGTGCCGCTCAACGTCGTCCTGGAAGAGTTGGATGAGAAGGGAAAGAAGCAGCGCCGGGAAGTCGTGTTTGATAAAGACGAAGGCGTCAGACGCGATACGTCTGCGGAGGGTCTGGCAAAACTCAAACCTGCTTTCCATGTCAAAGGTACGATCACGGCCGGCAATGCATCGCAAATGTCTGACGGCGCGGCAGCGGCGATCGTGATGTCTGACTCACGCGCGCGCGAACTTGGTGCGAAGCCGATGGCACGTTTTATCGCCTACGCGACCGCTGGTTGTCCGCCCGAGGAAATGGGTATTGGACCAGTGTTCGCAATTCCGAAGGCTTTGAAGCTTGCCGGTCTGACCTTGAACGACATCGACGTGATTGAATTGAACGAGGCGTTTGCAGCACAGTCGATAGCAGTTATTAAGACGTTGGGACTCGATCCTGACAAGGTTAACGTCAACGGCGGCGCGATCGCGCTGGGTCATCCACTCGGATGCACTGGTGCGAAATTGACGGCCAGCATCCTGCGCGAGCTGGAGCGCCGCAACGGACGATACGGGATGGTAACGATGTGTGTGGGCGGCGGCATGGGCGCCGCAGGAATTCTCGAAAGAATTAATTGAGCCACAAAAAGGCACATAAAACACAAAAAAGCAGAAGCAGCAGAAAAACTCTTTTAGAAGCAGCAGAGGAGCTCTTAGAACCAGCAGAAGAACTCTTTTAGAACCAGCAGAGGAGCTCTTAGAACCAGCAGAAGAACTCTTAGAAGCAGCAGAAAAACTCTTAGAAGCAGCAGAAGAACTCTTTTAGAACTAGCAGAAAAACTCTTTTATGTGACTTTTGTGCTTCTTTGTGGCTAAAGAAAGGATCGATATGTCAGCTGTAGCTGAGGAGAAAAAGCTTATTAAAGGTGGCGCATTCCTGATCGAAGAGCGCAATCCGGAAGACATCTTCACGCCTGAAGACTTCACCGAAGAGCATCGCATGATCGCCGATACGACGCGCCAGTTCATCGATAACGAAGTGGTGACGCGCATCGACGAGCTCGAGAAGCACGATTGGAAACTGTCGCGTGAACTAGTCGGCAAAGCGGCTGAGCTCGGGTTAATCGGCGCCAATATTCCGGAAGAGTTTGGCGGCCTCGGTCTCGATCAAACAAGTGGCGCACTGATCGGCGAGAACATCGGACGCTCAGCTTCGTTTGCTACGACGCTCGGCGCCGAAAGCGGTATCGGACTGCTGCCCATCGTTTACTTCGCCACTGATGCAGCGAAACAAAAATACCTGCCGAAGATTGCCGCCGGCGAGTTGATCACTGCGTACGCTTTGACCGAAGCCGGTTCCGGTTCTGACGCAATGGCTGCGAAGGCGACGGCGCGTCTGAGTGATGATGGCAAGGAATACATTCTCAACGGCGAGAAGATGTGGATCACCAACGGTGGTTTTGCCGACATCTTTATTGTCTTTGCCAAAGTTGACGGCGACAAGTTCAGTGCATTCATCGTCGAACGCCAACCGGGCCTCACCTCGGGTGGTGAAGAACACAAGATGGGTATTAAGGGTTCGAGTACGACGGCGCTCGTGCTTTCCGACGTTCGCACGCCAGTCGAGAACCTGCTTGGTGAAGTCGGCAAGGGTCACAAGATTGCTTTCAATGTGCTGAATATTGGTCGCTTCAAGCTGGGCGCGATGTGCGTCGGTGGGATGAAGCTGATGGTCCATGAGTCAGTACGCTATGCGAATGAGCGTCACCAATTCGGCAAACCGATCTCGTCGTTTGGCGCTATCAAGTCGAAACTCGCGGAACAGGCGATTCGCACCTGGATCGGCGAGTCGATGATCTATCGCACGCTGGGAATGATTGAGGCGGGCATTGGCGCAGTCGATTCGAAGGACATGGATGCTCGCCTGCGTGCAATTGAGGAGTACGCTGCCGAGTGTTCGATCATCAAGGTGGCGCTTTCAGAGTCCTGCGATTACGTCGTCGATGAGATGGTGCAGATTTACGGTGGTTACGGCTACTCCGCGGATTATCCGGCTGAGCGTGCCTATCGCGATTCGCGCATCAATCGAATTTTTGAAGGCACAAATGAAATCAATCGCATGCTGATTCCTGGTCGCCTGATGAAGAGCGCGCTGAGTGGCAACTTGCCGTTATTGCCCGCAGCGCAAGCGTTGATGGATGAGGTGTTGTCGCCACAAATCGGTGGTTTTGACGACGACGAGACGCTTCTTGCAGCCGAGCAAAAGTTAACCACAAATGCGAAGAAAGTCGCACTAATGACGCTTGGCACCGCGGCGCAGAAGTACATGATGAAGCTTGGCGATCAGCAGGAGATTCTGATGGGAATCGCCGACATCATTATGGACACATATGCGATGGAAACAGCCATCCTGCGCGCGCGAAAACTTGCCGCCGCGGAAGGTGAGAGTGCTGCTGCCCGCTATATCGACATGACGCAGGTGTTCTGCAACGACGCGGTCGGGCGTATCGAAGCGAAGGCGAAGTACACGCTCTCCGGGATGTCTGAAGGCGATGAGCTGCGAACGTTGTTGGCCGCACTGCGACGGTTCACGAAGTTGCAGCCGATGAACACGATCGCTGCACGTCAGCGCATCGCGGATGCCATGATCGCCGCCAACAAGTGGATCTATTAAGTTATTGCCGATTGTCGATTGCCGATTGCCAATTGAAGAAATCAGGAACGGACAAATTGGCAAATAGCAATTGGAAATTGGCAATCATCTAATGCGCCTTGTTCCTATTTCACTGCCGACGCCTTTCTATATTGGACCGGTAAACGTCTACCTGATCGCTGAAGATCCGTTGACGATTATCGATACTGGTCCAAAAACGAAAGAAACGATCGAGGCATTGCGCGCCGGTTTGCGCAAGGCGGGTTTCCTCGTCTCCGATTTGCGTCGCATCGTACTGACTCACGCTCACGAAGATCATTGCGGTCTTGCCAAGTCTTTGCGTGACGAAGCAAAGAACGCGGAGGTGTTTGTACACAACTGGGAGACCGGGCATCTTCACAGCCGGCTTCAATACGAAGAGCATCGTGTGTTGCTGGTGCGCGCGGGTGTGCCTGACAGCGAGATCGAGCGCATGCGTGGTCTTTACGAATATATGCGCAGGTATTCTGACTCGCTGGCCGACGATGAATACACTTCGCTTTGGGACGACGCTGAACTCGAATTTGAATCGGGAAGCCTGCGAATTCTTCACACGCCGGGACACACCCCCGGCTCCTGTTCATTTCTTCGGGAAGCGGATCGAACGGTCATCGCCGGTGATTGTGTGCTGAAGCGGATTACTCCGAATCCGGTGTTATCGCCTGACCCGATTGATCCTTCAAGGCGTTTTCCTTCGCTCGCCGAGTATCTGGTTAGTTTGTCGCGACTAAGATCTTTGTCGCCGACGCTTGTATATGGAGGACATGGAGAACCCATACGAGATTTTGAAGAACTCTTCCATCGTTACTTCCGAGCGTTTCAGGATCGACAGTCGCAGGTAATCGGACTGGTCACGAAGAATGGTGTAACTTCGTGGGACGTCGCACTAAAAATGTTTCCCACCGCGGACGACGTACACCGGTTTTTATCGGTTTCCGAAGCCATTGCCCACCTCGATATGGCTCACTCGGAAGGCAAGATCGCGTACGAATTGAGCGGTCAAACCGAAGTCTACAAGCCAATTCTTTAAAGCCGCAGATTCTCGCGGATGAGCGCTGATCTGATCTGCGTTTATGAGCAAAAATCTGCGGCTAAATATTTTTGGAACCAGGCCGTAGGTTGGGCGTGTAGGGCTCAAACTCTTCCGGAGGAAATCGAAAATGAAAGCAAAATATCCTATCGGTCTCCTGTCTACCCTTATTCTGAGCGCAGCCTTCGCGCTGGGACAGCAAACCGCGCCGCCTGCGCCTCCTGAACCGCCTGACGAACCTCTTGACCAAAACTTTTCAATTCTGATTGACGGCGGGGGATTCCTGGGTGTTTATGCCGAGAATATCAGCCGCGAAAATATGAACCGGTACCATGTGAACCAGGTCCGCGGCGTCGGAATCACCCAGATCGTCAAGGACAGTCCGGCCGAGAAAGCCGGTTTGCGTAAAGACGACGTTATCTTGCGGCTTGACGGTGAGAATGTCTCAAGCGTTCGTAAGCTCAATCGTCTCGTTTCCGAATTGTCTCCCGATCAATCAGTGAAAGTTGCGATCAGTCGCGGCGGCAGCGAGCAGGAAGTTACTGCAACTATCGGTAAACGCAACAACTCAAACATGGTCCAGAATCTGTTACGAGGCGAACCGAGGGTCTATAAGTGGGAAGGCCCCGGTCTGAAAGACTTCAAGTGGGAAACTCCGTTGTTCGATCGAAAAAATTTCCCTAACTTACCTAACCAGGGAGACATGTCGTTCTTCCTCAACAACAGTCGTCGCATCGGCGTGAGCACGATGTCGCTCACCAAACAGCTCGCAGACTTCTTCGGCATTGCGGACGGCAAAGGCGCGCTCGTCACTTCAGTTAATGAAGATGGACCAGCGGCGAAGGGAGGAGTGAAAGCCGGTGATGTGATCACTGCTATCGATGGTGAAGCTGTCGACTCTCCCGGCGACATCTCGCGTGCGATCAATCGTAAGAAAGAGGGTGATGTCACCCTCACGATTATTCGCAACAAGTCGCAACAAACCATTCGCGTAACGCCGCGGGAAGGTGCTTTCTCAGGAACGTTGGGCCAGCCCCAAATCGGACGTCGCATCGTGATTCCTCGAATCGAGATTCCGACAATTCCCGACATTGACATAGCCATGCCCAACATCGTGATTCCGTCGATCCCGGCAATCAACATCCAGATGCCGCGTATTCGCGTAACGCCGCGGGTACGAGTTCGCGGCCCTCAAGGCCCCATTTAATTGGTTGAAACAAACTCAATCCACAGATTACGCAGATTTCATCCGTGTAATCTGTGGATACTTGCGTCAAATGCATCGGTTGTGTGATGATCCCAGAGAGATGAAAACCGTCATTTATAGTCCTGATCTTTTAAGGAGTGCATAGAGTGAAAGCGGAATTGCAGAAGTTAATCGCTTTGCAGAATCTTGATACGACCATACGAAAACTAGAAAAAGACCAGGAAGCGATACCCGAAAGGCGCGCCGAGATCGAAAGAGAATTCGATCAGCGCGCCTTTGAAATTAGAGCACTGGAAAACCGCCGTGATGAGGCTAAACACAGTCGGGCGCGACTGGAAAACGAGGTCGTCGAACAAAAGGGACGGGCCGAGAGAGCCGAACGAAATCTGATGTCCTCAAAGAAGCAGGACGAATACACCGCCGCAATTCGTGAGGCAGATGCCGCCCGCAAACAGATCTCAGCGTTAGAGACGCAGATCCTCGAACAAATGGAACAGCTCGACCAGACCCAGACGGCACTGAACGAAAGGGCAGACGAGATTACCAGCCTTAATTCGGATCGTGAGGCGCGTCTGAAAGCCTTTGACGAAGAAACAGGCACTATCGGTGCTCGATTAGAGGCAGCGCGTAAAGAACGTGAAGAGGTGTTTGCCGGTTTACCGAAACCGATGAGCAGTCTCTACTCACGAATCCGAGCCCGAATTCGTGACGGAGTGGCAGTAGCCGAAGCTCGCAACCGTTCGTGTACCGCATGCTTCATGTCACTGCGACCGCAGGTGATGGCGGAAATCCGGCGTGGTGAAGACATCCTTACGTGTGATAACTGTGGCCGGATTCTCTATTTCGTGCCGGCTGAATCGATAAAGGCTGACTCAGCCGCATCACAGCCTAACGTTGCGGTGAGTTAGACCCTCTTTTAACCACGGATGACACGGACGAGATCGGATTTATCCGTGTCTATCTGTGCCCCACAATATCAAACTCAAACTTCACGTCATCATCAACTCTCACGAACCCGTGAAACGCTGACGTCGCTTTCACCTTGAAATCGTCGCGATCGATGCTGAACTCACCCACCGCACGCAAATCGTTTCCATTGAGTGTCACCACCGCGGGAATCGTGATTCGTCGCGTAACGCCATGCAGCGTTAAATTGCCATCGATCTTCACCTCGTAGCGACCCGCCCCGGAACTCTTTGCGGTCACATTGGTGCTCTGAAAAGTAATGTCCGGATACTGATCCGGATGCAGCACGATCTCTTTCAGCTCTTTATTGATGATCTGTTTCTGCGGTTCGGTAAAGTCAGCGCCAGTCTCGTGTAGAGAAGCGGCTTTGACCACCAGTCGTAAAGATGCGGGCGTAATGGCGTCGGGTGTAAGCTCGACTTGTCCCGTGAACTCGCTTGCCGCAAGGTGATGACTGTGCCCTTTGAACCAGAACAAACCGCTTCGGTTCGCATGGGCCATAAATTTACTGTGGCTGGCATCGAGGTTGTAAGTTACCGTGGCTGGTGCACGCAGCAGAATGCCGGGGAGTATTGCTAAGATGAGACCGATGATCAGGGTGCGCATCGTAAAACCTCCAGGTTAATAGTCTTCATATTGGGGTTGTTCATAATGCCAAAAGAACAAATCAAGGTGTCTGAAGTAAAACGAAGCCGTCAAAAACGTGGCACTGTTGTCACAGTTGATGAGTTTCTGAGCCTGGACCGTCCCAAAGGTGACCTAATCTTGAAAATTGGTCGCGAACAGGTATCTGTTACGAGCCTGGACCGTATCTATTGGCCCGACGAAAAACTTACGAAGTTTGATCTGCTCAGCTTCTACCTGCACGTTGCCGATCGCATAATGCCGTTTCTCCAGGACCGGCCGGCGATTCTCCAGCGCTATCCACGCGGCATCAAGGCGCCGATGTTTTTCCAGCAGGATCTCGACAGCGCTCCGGAATTCATCAAGACCGCGAGACTCATAAACCAGGAGGGCCGCCAACTGGACTACGGCGTCTACTCCACCACCGCCTCGTTGCTTCACTTCGTCAATCTCGGAACGATCGAACAACATCCGTGGCACTCAACCGTTAAGCGTCTCGATAAACCTGACTGGATTGCAATCGATCTCGATCCAAAACGCGCGCCGTGGGAAAACGTTTTGCAGGTTGCTTTAGTGGTGAAGGAAGTCGCGGATGAGATCGGTTTAGAGGCGTTTCCGAAGACATCGGGGTCGTCTGGTATCCACATTTATGTACCGTTGAAGCCGAGCAACGAATACGACAAAGTCGCCGAGTTTGCGCGACTCTTCGCCAGCGAAGTCGCACGGCGTGCCCCGAAGATTGCGACTGTAGAGAGAACGATCGCGAAACGTAAGAGTACGCAGGTTTACGTCGATTGGATGCAGAATGCACGCGGCAAGAGTCTCGCGGCGGTCTACACCGCACGCGCCAAACCTGGCGCTACGGTGTCAATGCCGTTGACCTGGAAACAAGTCGAAAAGGGTGTGAAGATCCAGGATTTCACGATCACAAACGTGCCGGAGCTGTTGAAGAAAAAGGGCGATCCGTGGGCGGATTTCTTCAAGTCGCGCCAGACGCTGCGCATTTAGTTTTGCGGCTACAATATTCACCTTGACGGTTCAGGGCTGCGTTGCTTATTCTATTTTCCGCACTATGAGCCAGAGCCTGCATCGCTATTATTACTATTACGGCCCGCTCTCCACTGGGAGGGACGGTCAGGCGATGGGCTGTCGGCGTGCATTGATGATGTAGCACCAAAGACAAGATTCCTAAACCGGCCATCAATCCCAGGCGGATTGGTGGCCGGTTTTTTTGTGCCCAATATGCGATTAGAAACCGGGAGGTGAACCAGGATGACTACGGCAACTGAACCACAAACTGTCTTACTCGACCATGTCGACATGCGGATGGTCACAACAAACGGCGAAAGCGCCAGTCTCGATCGTAATGCGCTGGTCCAGCTCGATCCGGACCATCCAGGATTTCGAGATCCTGAGTATCGCGCCCGCCGCAACGCCATCGCACAGATTGCCATGAGCTATCAGCCTGGCTCACCGATTCCGGCCGCACCTTATACCGACCTCGAACACGGCGTCTGGAAGACTATCTGGGAAGCACTTGGACCAGCGCATCGCGAACACGCCTGCGCTGAGTATCTAGATTGTCTCGATCGTCTCAATTTTGATTCCGATCGCATTCCACAACTGGATGAAGTGAGTCGCAAAGTAGAGGCGATCAGCGGCTTCCGGCTTGAACCCGTCGCAGGATTGGTGGAGCCGCGTGTATTTCTCGAGTCGCTGGCTCGCGGAGTTTTTCTCTCCACGCAGTATATTCGCCATCACTCCACGCCGCTTTACACGCCGGAGCCGGATGTTGCTCATGAAATCATCGGGCATGCCGTGACGCTCGCCAGCAAACGCTTTGCGGAACTGAATCGGCTCTTTGGCGAGGCCGTCAGTCGCACGAATGTGGCGAGCGACCTCGATCGCCTGGCGCGTGTCTACTGGTTCACGATCGAGTTTGGTGTCTTGCGTGAGAACGGGAGGATCAAGGCTTACGGGACAGGTCTACTATCTTCGGCCGGAGAGCTGGCTGAGATGCACAAGGCAGAGTTAAGGCCATTGAATCTCGATGTGGCTGCGAATCACGTCTACGATCCAACTCATTTCCAGGCGGTTCTGTTTTGTGCAGAGTCGTTCGATGAGGTGTACGAGCGACTGAGAGAGTTTCTCGTGCGTTGGTGACGAGGTCAGGTTAGACAGGATGAACAGGATTGCTACATCCTGTCCAATGCTTCTGCGTTTTCGGATCGCATTGTTGTTTTTGGATCTGGACCAATCCGGAAACACTCGTTTTCCTAGGCTTTTTCACGATACTCACAGCGTTCCTACGGCATTCTCATTGCTTAGGAGGCTTTGACACCTCCCCCAGCTAATCGCCCGTCTTCTTTTGGAGGTTAAAATGCTCAGCAAAAGAGTTGTTATCTTCTTAATGCTTGTAGCCGCTCTCCTTGCGACTTCCTCAGCATCAGCCCAATCAACTGCGACAGTCCAGGGCACCGTCACCGATTCCAAAGGCGCCGTGTTGCCGAACGCGACTGTCATCGTCAGAAACAAAAACACTTCGACTGAACGCACTACGCAAACGGACAGTGATGGCAATTACCAGGTTGCTGCCTTGCCGGTGGGTCTCTACAGCATCGAGGTCCGGGTTCAGGGATTCAAAACAGGCGTAGCCGATCAGGTGACTCTCGAAGTCGCCAAAATCGTGGTCCAGAATTTTCAGATGGACGTAGGCGCCATCTCAGAACAGGTCTCGGTCTCTTCAGACGTTCCTGTTATCGAGACGGCGACAACTTCCGTCGGCACCGTCATCAACCAGCGAACAGTGCAGGAGATTCCACTCAATGGCCGGCACTTCGTGGATCTTGGGCTGCTCATTCCGGGTTCTGTCACCCCACCGCAAAACGGATTCCTGACAGCGCCCCTGCGCGGTCAGGGCTCTTTTGCCATCAACACCGCCGGCAACCGCGAAGACACTGTCAACTTCATGATCAACGGCATCAATCTCAATGATATGGTCCAGAACCAGATCACGTTCCAGCCGTCAATCAACACGGTTCAGGAGTTTAAGGCCGACAACTCAACGTTCAGCGCTGAGTATGGCCGCAACTCCGGCGCGATCGTAAACATTGCCACGCGTTCGGGATCGAACGATTATCACGGCGAGCTTTTCGAGTTTCTGCGCAACGACTTTTTCGACGCTCGCAATTTCTTCGACCGCACTACCAATCCGGCTCCGTTCAAACGAAATCAGTTTGGCTTCAATCTTGGCGGGCCTTTGAACGTGCCGCATTTCGGTGAGTCAGGTCCGGTATTTGGCTACAAAGGTCAGAACAAAACGTTTTTCTTCGTCAGCTATGAAGGACTGCGACAACGACAGGGTCTGACGATCTCAGGTGTGACTGTGCCGACACTCGCGCAACGCGCCGCGGTTACGGATCCGGTGATCAAGCTGCTTCTTCCGTTGATTCCAACACCGAACGTGGGCACGAACGGATTTGCCGGTTCAGCCACGGCCCCGGTGAATATCGATCAATGGACCATGGACTTCAACCATAACATCGGCGTTAACGATCGCCTGCATGCCTACTACGCAATTCAACGCGACGAGCGCGGCGAGCCGACTCTGCAGGGAAACTCGATACCAGGGTTTGGAGATACGCGTCAGTCTCGTCGCCAGATCTTCACGCTCAACGAAACACACACTTTCGGTTCCTCGGTCGTGAATGAGGCTCGGTTTGGGTTCAATCGAATCCACATCTCGTTCACGCCGAACGCACAACTGAACCCGCTCGACTTCGGCATCAAGGACGGGGTTACTGAGCCGATTGGTTTACCGCAAATGGCTGTTACCGGCACGGGTCTCAATTTCGGCGGACCGACTGGTTTCCCGCAGGGACGCTCGGACACCACCTTCGTTCTGTCCGATACACTCAGCTACCTGCGCGGTAATCACTCATTCCGGTTTGGCGGCGAGTTGCGGCGCTTTTACAACAACAATACCGCCAAGGACACCGGCTCGTTTGCGTTTGCCAACATGGCCGCATTTCTTGCCGGCACCGCGAATACTTTCACCGTTACGCTCGGCGACGTTTCCTCTGCGATCGCGCAGGGCGCGCTGGGTTTCTTCGTTCAGGACAACTACAAGGTACGTCCCAATTTCACGTTAGAGCTTGGCTTCCGTTACGACTGGTTGATGTCGCCGACCGAACGGTTCGATCGCTTCGTTGACTACGTACCGGAGACGAATTCACTGGTGCGGGTGAATAACGGAATCGCGCCGGTCTACCACACCAACGCACAAAACTTTCAACCACGCATCGGTTTTGCCTGGGATCCTTTCAAGGATGGAAAAACTTCAGTCCGCGCCGCCTATGCGATTCTTGCTGACCAACCGGTTACAAACCTCGTAACCGGCAACGCGGCGAATCCACCGTTTGCGACCATAGTGGCATTGCCCGCGAATTCCACTACGCAACTCTTCAACGCCACAGATCCTGGACACGCTGTGCCGGGCTCTACGATTTCGCCGAGTTCCTCTGACCCGGAATTTGACAATGGTTATGTGCAGTCGTGGAACCTGAACATCCAGCGCGAAGTCAGATCAGGATTGGCAGTATCTGTCGCCTACGTCGGATCGAAGGGCTCGCACCTGCGGCTCACTCGGAATTTGAATCAAACGTTCCTGAATGCGGCGCTCAATCCCGTACGTCCGTTCCCGACTCTGTCATCCAACAGTCCGATTGCTCCGGGCCTGCCGCTCTTGAACATCACGTTCCGTGAAGGCACGGGCAACTCAACCTACAACGCTCTCTGGCTTACCGCGACTAAGCGAATGGGCAAAGGGTTTCAGTTCAATGCTTCTTACACCTTCTCGAAATCGATTGATTACAACTCGCAGAGCTCGCAGGGCGTTACCGTGCAGGATAGTTACAACTTGCGTGGCGACCGCGGACTGTCAGACTTCGACGTGCGTCACCGGTTTGTGATCAGCGGGTTGTACGAACTGCCGTTCAAAGGTAACCAACTGAAAGAAGGCTGGCAGCTCTCGTTCATCGAGCAATCGCAGGGCGGTAATCCAGTGACGCTGCTGGCAGGTAACGCTGCAGCAATCGGCGCCACTATACCTGCTGCGAACGCAAACTCGCTGACGGGTCTTGCTACGCTTCGGCCTGACGTTAACGGGCCGGTTACGGTTTCGCCCACGGCTGCGCCGACTGGAATTGGTGTGCAGTGGTTTCCAAATCTCGTTTGCGACCCACGACCTGGTGGGTCATGTCCGGCGGGCGCGACTGTAGTGTTGCCGGTGCAGTTTATTAATGGGAAGACTATCTACCATTTCGGCAGCATGGGACGAAACGTGGTGATTGGACCAAGTTTCCACAACACCGATCTGTCGTTGATTAAACGTACGAAGCTGGGTGAACGCCAGATGATTGAATTTCGTTGGGAAGTCTTTGACGTGTTCAATCACGCCAACTTCGGGCAACCAGGAAGGACGGCGCAGGTTGGCAGCACGGCGTTTGGCGTTATCACCAACACCCGCTTCCCGACTGGCGACTCAGGATCGTCGAGGCAGATGCAGTTTGCTTTGAAGTACAAATTCTGAGAGGGCGGTCCACAGATTCCACAGATTACACGGAAAAGAAGCTGTGTAATCTGTGGATACTAAGCCAATTGACGCTCAATTTGCGATACGAGGTCCTCGACATTTTCGTCGGCGTCGAACGGAATATGAATGTTTGCGAGCGCGTAAATTGGCTTGCGAAGATTGTAGCGAGCCTCAGCCTGCTCCCTGGTTTTTCCAAGCGGGCGCTCGTCCGCCGAAGCGGAAATTCTCTCCCAACAGACGTCGAACGGTGCATCGAGCCAGACACTTAAACAACCGTGCCGATCGATCAATTCGCGATTTGCACTTTCAATCCACGCGCCTCCACCGAGCGCGATGACACCCGCCGCGCACGTTTGCAAAACTTCGCGCAGCGTATTCGTCTCGATATCGCGAAAAGCCGCCTCACCTTCTCTAGTAATCAGTTCGGCGGGAGTTCGTCCCTCTTGTGCTGTGATTCGATCGTCCAGATCGATCATGATCGTGCCGAGACGCCGCGCCAGCTCGCGAGCGACTTTGCTCTTGCCGCAACCCATAAAACCTGTGATTACGATGGGTCGAGTTTGATTCATCTCCGGGTGAGTGATTCGAGTAATGGGAAGAATTCCGGGAATGAGATGCTGACGCATTCGGCGCCTGAAATTTCAGTTTCACCATTTGCCAGCAAAGCTGCGACCGCAAAAGCCATCGCGATACGGTGATCGCCGTGCGAGTCGAGCAGCGCGCCTTGAAGTTGAGTTGGTCCGGAGACGGAAAGGCCGTCCGCGAACTCTTCAACTTCAGCACCCATCGCGCGCAGATTTGTTGCCGTTGCCGCGAGTCGATCGCTCTCCTTCAGTCGTAATTCGCGTGCATCGCGGATTCGGATTCCACCATCGATCTGCGAACCGACAACGGCGAGTAACGGTAGTTCATCAATCAACGACGGGATCATTGTCGCTTCGAGTGTGCGCTCGGTTTCGCCGGCGTTTTTCGTAAGTCCGCCACGCACGTTGACCGTTCCATATGGTTCGTTGCGTTCCGTTTGTTCGTCCGCGGTGGACACGTCTGCGCCCCACGAATTGAGCACCGAAAGAAAAGCCGCTCGTGTTGGATTCAAACCCACGCCCTCGATCGTCAACTGCGATCCGGCCAGCAACATGGCAGCCGCGACAAAGTACGCCGCCGACGAAACATCTCCCGGAATCGTCATCGGTCCACCCCTGAAACGCGCCGGCCCTTCAATTGATATGGACGTCTCGGAACCAACTGTAGGGGCGGCACTCTGTGGCCGCCCTTCGGTGGAACTCGCCTCGCTTGTAACCTCCACCCCAAACCCCCTAAAGAGCCGCTCGGTATGATCCCTGGATTGCGTCGTTTCGATCACCGTCGTCCGCCCTTGCGCATTCAATCCGGCAAACAAGATGGCAGACTTAACCTGCGCACTGGCGACAGGAAGTTTGTAACTGATCGGAGTCGGAGTCCTGGCCCCATGCACCTTCAACGGTGCTTTACCATTAGTCGATTCAATCTTCGCCCCCATCAACTCGAGTGGTTCGATGATCCTGCGCATCGGCCGCGAGCTGAGTGATTCGTCGCCGACCATCTCGGCACTGAAATCATGCCCCGCCAGCAGTCCTGCCAGTATGCGCAGAGTCGACCCACTGTTACCGCAATCCAGGGGTTCACGAGGTGCTAACAGCTTTTGATTTCCGGCGAAGACGATCTTGTCGTCCCGTTGTTCGATGGAAACACCCAGCGAGCGCAGGCAGGTGAGTGTTGAGGCACAGTCTCGTGCGGTGGAAAAGTTTGAAATCTCTGAGTTATCGCGGGCCAATGCCGCAATCAGTGCGGCGCGGTGTGAGATCGACTTATCTCCCGGTAACCGTAACTGCCCGATAATTGAACGTGCTGGACTTAGTCTCATAATGTCAACCTATGTTCGCAATGCGACATAAGGGTATTAGATGTGCTATAAGTAACCATTCCGCCAGTCCAGGTTCCCCTCAGTGCGGGAGATTCCCCCTGAAATCAAGTTTATGGAACAGCAGGGAATTATCCCGAATTACGACGCCGTGTCCGCAGTACTTTATCCGACTGTACTCGTAGCCGAAGATTCAGTCGACACCCGTATTATGCTCAAGCGTGCCTTTGAATTGAAAGGATACCGTGTTTTTGAAGCCGAAGACGGTCAACGAGCGCTTGATTTAGCCAGACGTTACCGGCCGAGTCTCCTCGTCATCGATCTGAACATGCCGGTTCTTGATGGTCTGGAAACCATCAAGAGTTTTCGCAGAATGGAAGGCACTGGCAACCTCACCCCCATAATTGCTATCACCGCCTACGACGTCTATGGCATGGAGGAAGCCGCAATCGAAACAGGCTGTAACATTTATCTGAGCAAACCGCTCAACCTGGAAGAGCTCGATCGCGCTGTGAAAAGCCTTGGTTTTCTGGTTTAGCCACAGATTACACGGATCAGGGAAATCTGAGTTGACAGCGCTGCGCTCAGCATGTTACACCGTCGAACTCCTGATAAGTCTGTTGTACTAGAAAGCAGCCAGAGTCCTCGCGCAGTGGCTTTCGGAGAGGTCATGCACAAGCGTTGTGACCGGAGAAACGACCGAGCTAAGTTTGCCCAGCCGCATTGATACGGTTGCCACCGCGGCCGCCGCGGTTGCCGAATTTGTTGGCCGTTCAGGCATTAGTGATGACGCTGCGTTTGGAATCGATATGGCCGTGCGCGAGGCTGTGACCAACGCAGTGCTTCATGGCAATCGTCAAGATGAGGAAAAGACCGTAGACATCATTTTGAAGAGCTCGCCTGACGCTGTTGAAATCAGCGTGCACGACCAGGGGCCAGGGTTCAACCCTGAAGCAGTCCCAGATCCAACAGTCCAAGAGAACATCTTAAAAACCTCTGGCCGTGGCATCTTTTTCATGCGCAGTTTTATGGACGAAGTCGACTGGTCGATTAGACCCGGCGGTGGTACAACGGTGCGCATGCTCAAGCGACGTTAATTCGCAATTGCATAAAAGGAGATTTCTGAAATGGCTGAGTTGAATATCAACGAGCGACAAGCCGGAGATGTCACCGTTCTTGACATGAGCGGAAAGATAACCATCGGTGAAGGCAGTGTGGCGCTACGCACCGCGATCCGGCGACTGCTCGAGGAAGGTAAGAAGCGCATTTTGCTGAACCTTGCTGGCGTGGGGTACATCGATTCGAGTGGCATCGGTGAGCTGGTTTCAAGTTATACGGCTATCAATAAAGAAGGTGGCCAGCTCAAGCTGCTCAACCTTACCCAGAAACTTCAGGATCTGCTGACGATCACGAAGCTCCTGACTGTCTTCGACGTTTACGAAAGCGAAGCCGAGGCACTCAACAGCTTCAAATAGGTGCACTAATCTCTCGAACGGAGAAAGCTATGGCTGAGCTCGATTTGAAAGAACGGCAAGCTGGGGACGTCACCATTCTGGATCTGAGTGGTGAAGTGAGAATCGGTGACAGCAGTGTCGCCTTGCGCGAGTCCGTCAGAAATCTCGCGGACCAGGGCAAGAAAAAGCTCTTGTTGAATCTAGCTGGAGTCAAGTACATCGACTCCAGCGGCATCGGTGAACTGATTGCCAATTACACGACTGTTAGTCGTCAGGGTGGCCAGCTTAAATTGCTGAATCTGACAGAACGAGTTCAGAATCTGTTGGTTATCACAAAGCTGCTGACCGTTTTCGACTCCTACGATAACGAAGCAGAAGCGTTGAAGAGTTTTGAGTAAGGTTTAAGCCGCAGATTTCCGCGGATGAACGCCGATCAGATCCGCGAAAATCTGCGGCTACTATCTGATGTTTCGAGCTGCTTTTCGCCGTCTGCTTGCGATCGATGACCCACCGGAGCGGACGGCGCTTGCTTTCTCGATAGGCGTCTTTATCGCCTTCTCACCGTTCCTCGGACTCCACACGATAATGGCGACTGCAATCGCTTTTCTGTTTCGCTTCAATAAGATTGCGATCTACACGGGGACCTTCATAAACAACCCATTTCTGACGCTGGTACCAATAATTATCGCGTCTTATTCGGTGGGCGCATTCATCCTTGGCAGGCCTTTGCGCATCCCAGACGAGGGGCTTGAACTCCTTAAGAACCCACGGATCTTTTCGGGCGACTATTACCAGCAACTGTTTGTGCAAAGCTGGAATAATGTTGTGTGGCCCTTTTCGGTGGGAGCCATGGCGCTCTCGGTCATTTGTTCGCTCGTGGCTTATCCGCTAACATTACGCGCGTTGCGCGCTTACCGGAGTAGAAAAAAGCCACAGATTTCCACGGAGTAAACACGGATTGAAGCGATATTTATTAGTCCTCCTTATTACAGCTTTGTCTGCCGGAGTTGTTTCGTCGCAAAACGTTCAACAGCGCCCAGGCGCCAGTTTTGAAGTTTCCGAGTATGGCGTCGACTTTCAGGCTGATCCACGACTGATCGTCATGATGGCGGCGTTGGACGTGGCAGGATTTGAGCCCGGACGTTCGCCGTCAACTTTCCGCTTAAAATTGCGGAAAGACCTCGCCAATCTCGACTCGGATCTGCGCACGCGACTGAAGACTTTTTACGACCGAAATAAACTGCCAGCTCCTGCGACGCCGGCCGACCAGACCGCCCGTTATGTTTCGCTTGCGCTCGCACTCGGCCAGGCCCCGTCTTTTGACGCGCCAGAGCGTTCCGACGATTTGCCGGCGGGACTTTTGGACGTACTCGATTTTGCGCCACTCGTTCAGGAGTTTTATCGCAAGTCTGGAATTGAAGAGCAGATGGTTGGGTACGTGCGCGCCTATCAGGCCGAAGGCGACCGGCTACGTGCACCGACAACGGAGATGGTCCGTTCGTTGTTAACCTATCTTCACACCAGACCAATTACGACTTCCACAGATCGTGTTGAAGTAAAGAATCCCAACAAAAAGAGTAAGGAAAAGGTCTACAGCTACCGCCAAAAGGAGCGCCGGTTTTTGATACTGCCCGATCTTTTGGCGGCGCCCGGCGCGATTAACTTTCGCATCATTGGCGACGATTACTACGCCGTCGTACCCGAGGGAACGAATCCGAGCTCTTCGGAACTGCGTCGCGCTTACCTGCAATATGTCATTGACGCACTCGTGCTGCGTTTCAACAAAGACATTGCGACACGACGTGACCAGGTAAAACAACTCCTGAATGAACGGCAGAAGGTGGGCGCGCAGGTTAGTCCTGACGTGTTTCTCAGCGTGAGCCGATCGCTTGTAACCGCGGCTGACGCACGATACGAGGAGGCGCGAAGGCTCGAGATACTCGGTCGCGATGCGCGCGCACGTTTGGTGGCCGCAAAAACAGAAGCTGACAAGGCGGCCGTCGGAAAGGCAACTCAAGCCGAGATTAAAGCGATTCAGGACGAAACGGTGGCGCGTTTGGCCGAGGAATATGAGAAAGGTGCGGTGCTCTCGTTTTACTTCGCGGATCAGTTGAAAGGAATCGAGAGTGCCGGGTTCGATCTCGCGAACTTCTTCCCTGACATGATCGCATCGTTTGATCCTGTACGCGAAGCCAAACGTCCATCCGAGTACGCAGAAACGGTGCAAAGAGCAATTGCCGCTCGGGAGGCCCGCAAGGCCGCAATCAGATCGCAGGCAGAGCTTAATAGCGGCGAAGGAAGCAGCAGCAAGGAAATTGCGCTCGTGCGTGATCTGTCAGCAGTGGAGGATACGCTGCGAAATAAGGATTACAACGAGGCGGAAGCCCGGCTGCGTGAGATGTTGAAGGACTATCCACGCGAGCCGCGAATCTTTTTTGCGTTAGGGCAAACGGCGAGTCTTGCGGCTTCGGATGCTACCGATGAATCAGTGCGCGATGAGCGCTTGAATCGTGCGTTGGGACAGTACCGGTTGGCGGTTGCAGCCTCGTCACCCGAAACCGATAAAGCGATTATGTCGCGTGCCTATGAGTCGATGGCCAGAATCAATGCCTTCATGGAAAACACTGCGGAGGCCGTGAAGTTGTTTGATGAGGCGATCAGGTTGGGCGACGTACGCGGCGGCGCTTATAAAGAAGCGCTTGAGGGTAAAAAGAAACTAGACCAGCCTTAAAAAGCCATCCAGAGATTACACAGATGTTTTTATTAATCTGCGTAAGTTTTTATTAATCTGCGTAATCTGTGGATGATGGGTTTTATTCCAAAGCTTTCGCGGCGTTGATCCTTCCGCCCGTAACCGTCTTTCCTTTTAGCGCGACGATTGGATCGGTCGAAGCGAGTAGCTTCGCCCGCAGCTTGTCAACAGACATGTCAGGATGTTCAGCGAGTACCAGGGCGGCTACGCCTGAGACTACCGGCGTTGCCATCGACGTACCTGATTTCTCTTCGTATTGATTGTCCAGCCAGGTGCTCAAAATATCCACACCGGGCGCCGCAATCGCTACACTCTTCGCACCGTAATTCGAAAAGGAAGCCAACGCATCGTGACGGTCCAGGGCCGCGACGCTAACGACGTTTGGCACATCGTAGCTTGACGGATAGTGCGGTGTACGATCGTTGTCAACCGTCGAATTACCAGCTGCGGCAACGAAAAGAATATCGTTCTCGTAAGCCTTGCGAATGACGTCTCCGAGCGCCCGCGATTTCTGCGTTGAACCCCAGCTCGCGCTGATGATGCGAACGTTCACGCCGGCCTTCTTCCGATCGATAACGTAGTTGATGGCTTCGATTGCATCTTTGGTGCTGCCAGAGCCGCTCGCATTCATAAACTTCAGCGGCATGATCTGAACTTTCCAGTTCACTCCCGCGATGCCGAGCTCGTTCTCACCTTCGGCTCCGATGATACCGGCGCAGTGAGTTCCGTGACCGTTGTCGTCCATCGGATCGGTGCCATCGATAGCATTGAAGCCATTCTCGTCGTCAATCGTTCCCAGCTCGTTGTCGTGGTATGGCTCCATTTTTTCGGGACGCCGCCACATGTTTTCTGTCAAATCTTCGTGGTTGTAATCGACACCGGTATCGAGCACTGCAACGACTACATTATCGCTTCCAGTCGTCGTGGTCCATGCGAGGGTAGCGCTGATATCGGCGCCTTTCTTGCCGCCTCGCTGACCGGAATTGGCTAGTGCCCACTGATCGTTGAACTGTGGATCGCGCGGCAGGATCGGAACAAGCGGACCCGAGGATCCTTCTTCGAGATTGATCTCGTAATTAGGCTCCGCGTATTCGACTTCCGGAAGCTGTTGGTACTCCTTAACCAGGGTCGCAGCATCGGCATTGTCGAAGTCGTCAATTGCTTCCCAGCCATCCGCGTTCTCAATGCGATCTTCGACGCGATCGTTGCGCTCTGCTGTCAGTCGATCGATGGCGCCCTGACTTACACCACTCCTGAATTTGACGAGGATTTCCGGCGCGCCAAGACTGCGAGTCTCGCTGAGCGAAATATCTTCGACGGTCATTGCCTTCTTCTTCTCTTCGACAGGCACGATCCGGGCATGAGATTTCCACGTTTTCCGCCAACGGTTCAGTTGACCGGCAAAAGCAGCGACAAGAATGAGGACGAGTGCCAGCGCGACGTGGATGAAAAAATTGTTGCGGTTCATGGTGGTACCTCTTATAGGTCGGATAGGTCCTATCGACCTATTTAAATCCGATAATTCTTGCCCTTAAAGTTGTAAGCTCTGACCTGGTTCTTGTCCGCGCGATATTCGAAGGTTTGCCCCTGGGCTTCGAGTTTGATGCGCCATCCGCGCGTCATCATCTGGCCGCTCATCTCGTCATCTTCGGCGGCGCCGAGCGCCATATCGGGGAAGTCAGTTTCTTCAATCGATTTTTCTTTAACGTCGCCGGAATCGATTTTCAGACGTCTGGCGAGGTCGTTCCGAGCGTTTTCAAGTGCGTTATCTTTGCTGATTGCCATACGAGGATTCAAACGACCCCTCAGAGTTCTTTGTTCCGGCGATTAATGACGCTATTTTGAGCCCGATATTGGATATGGTCAACGCCCGAACCTCATTTTAGATCACCGAAGAGATGTTGCAGCAACGCCGTCACGGTAATCGCTGCGGTTTCGGCGCGCAGAATGCGGCCACCGAGTGTGATTACATGGAAATTTCGTGCCCGGGCGCTTTCGATCTCCTCGTCAGACCAACCACCCTCAGAACCCACCAGCGCAGTCAGGAATTGAGGGGCAGATTGCTTCGCGAGATTTTCGAGCGATTCACCGCCTCGTTCGGAAAACATCACACTAAATCCATCGACGTCTAAGGCCGTCTCGAACCTCAACGGTAAGCTGATTTCAGGTATAAATGCCCTCCCAGACTGCTTCGACGCCTCGAGTGCGATGCGCTGCCAACGACTGACGCGCTTTGTCGCGTCAATCTCGTCTCGCAAATGGATGTCGGCGTAGCGGGTGATCAGTGGAGTGATTTTATTCACACCAAGCTCAGTCGCCTTTTGCACGACGAGATCAAACTTCTCACCTTTGAGCAAAGCGACGCACAAATTAAGCTGCAGGTGTGATTCAGGTTTTGCAGGCTCAACTTCGGCCTCTATTCGCAGCTCAGCACTGTCGCGTTTAGGGCTGAAAACCACACAACGAAACTCACGCCCGTGTCCGTCGAACACATACACTTCCTCGCCAGCTTTCAGCCGCAACACATCGCGCAAGTGACGTGCTTCGTCCATTCCAAGCTTTACAGTTTGCCCGGCAAAGTTGAAATTATTCGGCGGCGCGTAAAATCTTCGACGAGTCATCGGATTAAACGATCAGCGCAACCCATTCTCCATCCTGTGCGATTTCGAAATCGTCAATGCCACAGTTGTGGAGACCAGCCTGGACCATCTCGACCTGTGAATCGAGGATTCCGGAGAGGATTAACTTTCCGCACGTCGCCCCGACCAACTGAGGCAGGATTTGAGTAATTACATCAGCAGTGAGATTTGCACACACGAGATTCGCGGACGCGGTGGACTCGTCAACCGAACCGGCGCGGAAATTGATTTGGTCACGCACGCCATTCGCCTTCGCATTCTCACTCGCGATCTCAATTGCTGTTTCGTCTGTATCGCACGCTTCGATACGTGCGTCAGGAAAGAGCTTCGCGGCCGCAATTGCGAGAATTCCAGTCCCGGTGCCGACATCCAGAAAACTCCCACCTGCAAAATGTTTTTGAATCGCATCAAGGCAGAGCCCAGTGGTTTCGTGAGTGCCGGTGCCGAAAGCCATGCCAGGTTCGATGCGAATGATCAAACGATCGTGTTTGGCATTCAGGTTGGACCACGGTGGCGCAATGATGAAACGCCCAATTTCGACAGGTTGCCAGTTTTGTTTCCACTCTTCGAGCCAGTCGTGCTGAGCTACGTCGCGCACGTTCATGTCGCGCACTGATGACGAGGGTAGTTCGTAGATGCGGAGCGCCTCGAGCAGTTCGTTTCGAATGCGTTCCCGATCGGGTGTGGCAGAGAAATAACCGGTTATCCGGACCAGTCCGTCCGACTGGTCGCCAGTTTCCGTTCCCAGCGCGCCTGCCTCCATCAACGCATACTCAACCGCCTCGCGTGCCGTCGGTTCGAGGTCGACATCGAGTGCGCACCACAGCTCAGACTTTTCTTTCGCGTGGCTCAATTTCCCCTCAGTCCAAACTCATCCAGCAATTGATCTTTGTTGCGCCAGTCTTCTTCAACCTTGACAAAAAGTTCGAGATGAATGCGATGGCCCAGCAGTACTTCGATCTCTTTGCGCGCACGTATGCCAATTTCTTTTAATCGACTGGCGCCCTTACCAATGATGATTTTCTTCTGCGAATTTCTTTCGACCACGATGACGCAGTTGATACGAGCGAAATCTTCCCGCACCTCTTCGAACCGCTCCGTAACAACTGCCGTCACGTAGGGAATCTCATCGCCGGTGACGTGTAAGAGTTTCTCGCGCACGATTTCAGCTGCGAGAACGCGCAATGTTTGGTCTGTCAGTTCGTCCTCCGCAAAGAGTGGCTCAGCTTCAGGCAGATGGCGCAAACAACTGTCGACCAGCACGTCAGTCTGATCTTTCTTAATTGCCGAAATCGGAATGATCTCGTTCCATTCGTGCTCTTTGCTGTACCAGTCGATCAATGGCAGCAGGGCCGATTTCTCTTCAAGTTTGTCGATCTTATTCAATAAGAGCAGCGAGGGCTTTCCGGAGTGCTTTACCAGGTCCAGCACGAAGCGATCGCCATTACCGGTTGAGACGCTCGAATCGCGAATCAGACACACAAGGTCAACACCCATGAGCGCGTCCTGTACCGCTGCCATCATGCGCCGGTTGAGTTCGTAACCTGGCTGGTGAACTCCCGGGGTATCGACAAAAACGATCTGGCCTTCAGGTCTGGTGATTACGCCCTGGATCCGAAATCTGGTGGTTTGTGGTTTATCGGAAACCGCGGCAATCTTCTGCCCCACAAGTTGATTGAGGAGAGTTGACTTCCCGGCATTGGGACGGCCGATCAGAGCAACATAGCCGGCATGGGTCATAAAATCCGTCTTCAATCCGTGTAATCTGTGGTCTAACTTTTCTCAGCAAAGATCTGGACCAGATGAACGAGTGTCTCCGTTGACTTCTCCAGTCCCTTTCGCGAATTAAACTCCAGCTTGCCGTGAAAGTTTCCGCCGCCGGTAAAAAGGTTTGGCGTTGGCAGTCCCTGGAACGTCAAACGCGATCCATCCGTTCCGCCACGAATCGGCTTCAGAAACGGCTTCAGTCCGGCGCGGCGCGCTGCTTCCATCGCATTCGCCGTCAGCTCCGGGTTGTTCTTCAGCACTTCCTTCATGTTTTTGTAGTTTTCTTTGACGTCGATCGTAATCTTCACCTCAGGAAATTTCGCTGCCGTTTGGGCCACCATGTCACGCAGCAACTTCTCTTTCGTGTCCAGGCCACTCACGTCAAAGTCGCGCAGCAGGATCTTCAGGTTCGAAGTCTCAACATCGATCACGCCGGCATACGGATGAACAAAACCCACACGCCCTTCTGTGGTTTCCGGCAGCATGTCGTGTGGAAAGCGATTGAGGTAATCAGCGATCGCGTACATCGCGTTGATCATGATTCCCTTGGCCGTGCCAGGATGTGTGCTCTTGCCTTGAAATGTAACTGTTGCGGTGCGCGCGCTCCACGTTTCGTCACTGATCTCGCCTAGTTCTTCACCATCGACGGTGTAAGCCACCTTCGCGCCGAAGCCTTTCACGTCAAACTTCTCAATACCGGTGCCGACCTCTTCATCCGGAGTGAAAGCGATTGCGAGTGTTCCGTGCTTGATCTGCGGGTTCTGGCGCAGGATGTCGATCATTGTCATGATTTCCGCGCAACCAGATTTGTCATCGGAACCGAGCAAGGTAGTGCCATCGGCGGTGATGATGTCGTCGCCAATCAAGGTCTTAAGTACAGGGTTCTTCGCGACTGTGATCACCTGTGTCGGATCTTTCGGCAGAGTGATGTCGCCGCCCTTATAATTCTTGTGAACGATCGGATTGACGTTCTCGCCGGAAACGGCCGGCGACGTGTCCATGTGTGCGATCAAGCCGACGACCGGCACTTTGGAATTATCCGGGAGGTTGCCCGGCACCGTTGCGTAAACAATTCCAAACTCGCTGACGCGTACGTTTTCTGCTCCGAGCCCGGTCAACTCCTTTGCGAGGAGATTCGCGAGGTTGAGCTGTTTCCGTGTGCTGGGAGTGGTTGTTTGATCTTCCGCCGATTGCGTATCGATCTTCACATAGCGAAGGAAACGATCCATCACCGACTCAGTCGGCGGTTTAAGCTGGGTCTGTCCTTGAGCAAGCCCAATAAGCACTAAACATAGAATCGAAGCAATAATCGACTTCATTAACCAATACCTCTCATAATCCACAGATTACACAGATTTTTGGTGGAGAGATCTGCGCCACTCTTCGCTCTGATGATTCAAGTCGTCCAGAGTTTGCTGCAATTCATCACGTTTGGCGGCAAGAACCGACTCATCGGCGTCGCGCGGGACATAGATTGGCGGCGCCACGTAGACACGAGCGCGAGTAAACGGTTTCGGAATCTGGAACAAGTCCCAACTCGGCGTCTTCCAGTAGCGATCAAGCGCCATCGTGACGGGCACGATCGGATGGCCAGATTTTTTCGCCAGCAACACCGCACCCATTTTCGCGACGTAACGCGGACCTTTCGGGCCGTCGATCGTGAACGCAGTCGTACAGCCCTCGCGCATGAGACGTGCCATCTCAATAATTGCACCCACCCCGCCGCGCGTGCTCGATCCTCGCACTGCTCCGTAACCGAATCGCTGGATAAACCGGGCAATGTACTCACCGTCAAAACTCTGCGAGGTCAGCACCACGATCCGGCGTTTTCGCCACCAGTACGTCGTCAGAAAAATGCGGTCATGCCAGAAGACATAAATCGGCAGGCTGCCATTATCCTGAGCCTTCTCGTGATTCTCCCACCCGATGACTTCAAAACGAGCCGTCAGACCAATCAGATTGATCAGGAGATAAAACACCGCGTCCGCGGCGCGAATCTTTAACCGGTCTAAAAAGGAATAATCCGAGAGGTCGGCGAATTCATACGCCCGAGCGACCCGCGTCTGCATACCGAAAGGAGTATATGGCCAATCCGTGAGTTAATAAATCTTCGGCTCACCTGGCGGCCGAGTTTTCCAGCGTTTGTGAATCCAGAGCCATTGGCCCGGATACTGTCTGATCCGGTTCTCGATGCGCTCGGTGAGTTTCATAGTTAACTGCCGCACGTCAGTCTCTTCATCTCCAGTGCACTCAGGCGGAATTGGCGGCTCAACAATGAGTAGATACTTTCGCTTTTCCGCACTCCACGGTGCGAACACGGGAACAAGTGGCGTGTTCGTGCGCACAGCAAGCTTGGCAACGACGAATGTAGTTGCTGCCGGAACTCCGAAAAAGTCGATAAAGATCGCTTCGTCATCGAGGGTATTGAGGTCCGGAAGGAGACCAAGCGGAGTCTCACCAGACCGAAGTATTTTCAGCATTGACCGCGCGGCGGAAAGCTTGTCGATTGTTTCGTTCCCAAACCGCTTGCGGATGCCATCCACGAGCTGCTCGATGCGTGGGTTGTCAATTCTGCGCACGAGAAAAGTGAATGGATGATCGAAGAGGGAGAGACCAAAGCTGGTTAATTCCCAGGCGCCGAGGTGGCCCGTGTAAAGAATCAAACGATTGCCACGCTCACCTTTGGCCGCTTCCAGATTTTCGAACCCTTCCGGCTGAATTAGTTCTTTCAGTTCTTCGCGCGATCGCGATGAAAACTGGCTGAAAAACCCGAGCAGACGCCCGAGATTGTCGAAGCATTCGCGGAGCAGTTGACCGCGTTCGTCGTCAGTCTTTTCGGGAAAGGCAAGGCGAAGATTTGTCGTTCCGGTCCGCCTCAGATCGCCGGCAATGGCGTACGCTAATTTACCCACGCCTCGACCGAGCAGCATTGCGGCCGGAGCGGGTAGAAAGCCAAATCCTGCCAGCACGGATTTAGCAGCGGAATACTCAAGAAATGTTTGAAGTTTGCCTGGTTTAGCCATTACGGGATAGCATTTTCAGGATTTACATGATTAGCAGGATTACGAGCATCCTGCAAATCCCGCTTAAGCCTACAATCCTGTACGTGATATATTTCGAACGCTGGGCGCAAGGTTTTCGTACAGAAGAGCGCGGTATCTCTCCTCAAACATTCGTTAGCTAGATTGGAGCCTGATGAAAAAACGCCGGATTCTCATCGTGGATAATAACGATGAGTTGCGTGTTCTGCTCGAACAGGCTCTCGGACGACTTGGTCATGAGGTGGTTGTGACGGGCGAACGGAACAAGGCGCTTCGTCGGGACGATCTCGACAGCTTCGATCTGATAATCAGTGACTTATCCGAAGCGGAAGTTAATGGAGAACCCATCAGCGAACTGCATCGCAAACACCTCGTAACTCCTCTCGGTGAACATGGACCCGGCGTCATCAAGGCTTTCAAAATGGGAGCGGCAAACTATCTGCGACTACCTTACAACCGCGATGAGTTGCGCCAGATAGTCGAACAAACGCTCGCTCATAAACTTCGTTATTGCGACGAGCCACGCATCTTTTCTCACGTTCACGAAAAGATCGAATTCGAACTTCCGAGTGACCTGGCGCTTATGAATGGAGTGCTCGAGTTTCTACAGGAACGCGTTGCAAAGCTCGGTTTGATTAGTCCTGAACGTTCAAATCTTTTTATCGCTCTCGATGAAGCTTTTGTGAACGCGGTCAAGCACGGTAATAAGAACGATCTCTCCAAGCTGGTGAAGATCACTGCGGAACTTTCACCGAAAGAAGCCAGTTTCACGGTTGAAGACGAAGGCCAGGGTTTCGACATTCGCGAGATTCCGGATCCATGTGACCCCTCCAACCTGTTTCGAACCTCGGGTCGAGGGGTGCTCCTCATCTACAACATCATGGACGAAGTTGAGTACAATGCGCAGGGAAATCGCGTAAAAATGGTGAAGCGGCCGGACGCTCCGGTCGAAGCTCAACTCGTTGACTCAAATACCCCTGACGACAAACACGCCTGAAATCCAGGAAGCAGGAGCAGATAGCAGGAGCAGGATCGACCCGCCGCTGTCCGCTGCTTCTGCTGCTACTTTTTCACCCATTACTGCGTCCGCATTTTGGTCTTCCTGGCGGTGGTGGTTGCCGCCTGCGGTTATTGCGCTTTGTCTAGTTCTGTATTTTGTCGATCCGTTTATCGGCGACTGGGATGGCATGGACTACACCATGCTTTCGCTGGAAGGATATCCGTCGTCGATGGCCCTTGGTCGCAATCTCTTTATCTTCACCAATCACTTTCTATTTCTCATTGGGCACGCACTCTTTAACGTCCAACCCGAACACGCATACTTGATTTTTAAGTACGTAGTAGTGGCGCAGGCGCCTTTGGCTGTAATTGCGTGTTGGATCCTCGCGCGCGACCTCAGCAATTCACTCCCAACTGCGACGATAGCGGCGTTGCTGATTGTCTTCTCGCCGGTCTTCGTGCTTTACGGCGGACAAGTGATGACTGATGTGCCGTCAGTTTTGATCCTCTCGACGTCACTCATCATCCATCTGCGTGGTGTGCAGCTGCGAAAATTTTGGTTGGTGCTGGTTGGTGCGGGATTAATGGGACTCGGCGTGAACTTGCGTGAAACGATCGGATTTTACGCGCCCTGGCTTGTGATTGCGCCGTTTGTGCTGGGATGGAAGTTTGAACGCAGAGAGATCCATTGGGTGATTGCCTCGGTGGCTGTTTTTGCAATTCTCGCTTTCGGTTGGTTCGGTTATTGGTTCATTTCCGATCCGAGCTATCGCTGGGCCTGGAATGGCTGGCGAGAATCAATGCGCGAAGAGTCTGCTCGACATCCCGTCGCGCTGCGAAATATTCGTCCGTACATAATCTACTATTTCATTTGCGCACCTCTCGTATTCTTGACGATTCCATTTGCTCCGGTTCTTGAGTGGCGCAAACGTCGTCTTTCCCCAATGCTGATGTTGTGGCTAGTTGCGACGTTCGCAAACCTGCTGCTGTTTTTCAACTACAGTACGACAGTTAACTGGCGTTACTTTCTGACTGGACTCCCTGGCATCGTGCCGCTGGGTGCTTACTGGTTGCTTCGCGTTGCGCAGCGGCCGTTGAGGAGTGAGCGTCGTGCGTTTGCCGCTTGCGCGTCGGTAATTGCCATCCTGGCGATTGCGTTCGCGATTCTAATGCATCCTGTAAGTTACGAGTTCATTGAACGCCGGGCGATGAGTAAGGAATACAAGCACCGGCTCGAACGAGTGCCGCTTGATGCGATCATGATTTCCGGAGCACAAACAATTGCGGTGCACTACTGGGCGGCAATTGGTTCCGGACGCTGGAGAACGATCGGCACGGGAGGCGGATGGCCCGGCGATAAACTGTACCCGATCGTTCAGAACCATTTGAATCACCGGCGGCGCGTGTTTATCGATACGGATCCACGATGGTGGACGCCATGCGGCTGGCAGCGCGATGAGATACCGCCGATCGTGGGGTTGGAGAAGCATTTCAGTTTCCGCCGCGTGGACGAGACGATCTACGAGATCAGCTGGCAAGGCGATCCAAACGCCCGCGACAATCCGAACCTAAGCCGGTTATTGTCCGAGAACAGGCCGGAGGATACTAAGAAGTGTCCGGTCAGTAAGCCGTAACCACGGATCTCCACTGATTTATTTACGGATCAGTGGTCATCCGTTCGAAGATCTGTAAAATCTGTGCCCTACGAAGTTTTTCTCGCCTTTCGCTATCTTCGCTCGCGTCACAAACGACGCCTCGCACGGGCGACTTCAATAGCCGCGATACTTGGCATTTGTATGGGTGTAGCTGCGCTGATAGTCGTATTCGCGTTGTCAAACGGCTTCCGCGATGAGATGCGCGACAAGATTTTGCAAGGCACTGCGCATCTGAGTGTGCTACGCACCGATGGACGTGCGATTGAGAATTACTCGGAACTCGCAAGTCGCGTAAAGCAGGTTGAGGGCGTAGTTAGTGCTTCCGCAACAACCTATGATGGCGCGCTCGCGCGTGGATCGAAGGACACGGGCTACACGGTCATCCGCGGCATCGAAAAAGATACGGCGCAGCTGGCCGAACGACAATGGATACGCGAAGGCTCGTTTGGACCACTCTTCGCACCAACAGCGACTACAGAGAAGTCGATACCCAACGCTGTAGTGGGTTCAGATCTCGCGGCGCGAATCGGTCTTTCCGTTGGCGACGTCTTTCAAGTGATACCGGCGCACGAAGGCGCGAATGATCTAACTCGGCGTTTGCGAGTTGCGGGAACTTTTCGTTCCGGTCTGTTCGAGTACGACTCAACCTGGATCTACGTCCCACTCGAAACTGCGGCAGCCTTTGCCGGCAACAATCATGCTGCATCGGTGTTGAGTGTTCAGGTTAACGATGCGGACAACGTGCAGCTGGTGAGCGCAAACGTTTCGAAAGCTCTTGGCGACAGCTACACGCTGGTAGACTGGCAACAAGCGAATCAACCCCTCTTTGCCGCACTCGCGCTCGAACGTCGCATGGGCCTCTTCATCATCGGGCTGATCATCGCGGTCGCTACCTTAAACATCACCACGATGCTGATACTTGTCGTAGTTGAGCGACGTCGAGACATCGCGATCCTCAACGCGCTCGGCGCCACACGCAGTGGTGTGATGTTCGTTTTCATCATCGAAGGAGCAGTCATAGGTGCGATTGGCGCTGTGATTGGCGTAGCGCTTGGTTTTCTCCTGTGTATGATCGGAAATCATTACAAAGTCGTGAGCCTGCCGGCAGATGTTTACTCGATCAGTAATGTTCCTCTGACTCCAAAGCCTGGTGAGATGTTAGTGGCGGCGCTGGTTGCTTTTGTTCTAAGTGTACTCGCGACGATCTATCCAGCGCGTGCGGCGTCGCGCCTGCGCCCAGTCGAGGCTTTGCGTGATTCATGATGAATGTCGTCGATCTGAGGAAGAGTTTCATAGCGCCGAGCGGAGAACGCATCGAAGTTTTACGTGGAATCGACTTTGCGGCGCAGGCGGGTGAGAGTATCGCGATTACCGGAGCGTCAGGGTCAGGAAAATCGACCTTGCTTCATTTACTCGGAGGTCTGGAACTACCTGACCACGGAACGATCCTTCTGGATGGGACAAAAGAACAACGTCAGCAGATAGGATTTGTGTTCCAGTTTCACTACCTTCTCCCGGATCTCTCGGCAGTTGAGAATGTGGCGTTACCGTTGTTGATTGGCCGTTGGCGCAGAAATAAGGCGTTTGAGCGTGCGTTGGAATTGTTATGCGAAACGGGTCTGGACGACCGCGCAGATCACCCGATTTCACATCTTTCCGGCGGCGAGCAGCAACGCGTAGCGGTCGCGAGAGCGTTGATTACGGAACCAAAACTGTTGCTCGCTGATGAACCAACCGGAAATCTCGACGACGCAATCAGCGACCAGATAGGTCATACACTGGTCAACTACGCTCACAAAAACGGGGCAATTACGATAATCGCGACTCATAGCACGCGTTTGGCAAGGTTGTGCGATCGCGCATTCAGGCTTGAAAACGGCCGGGTAAAAGACTAGCCGCGGATGAACGCAGATAAACGCTGGTCTGCGTTCATCTTCGTTAATCCGCGGCTGAAATCAACTGTGCTTTAAGCCTTTTACTATCCTGAGACAAGACAAAGCTTCTGGAGTCCTCATTCATAGGTTATAATGCGCCCAAGTTTGCCGTGCTATCGTCTCCCGGCAAAAGTAATCATAAGGACGTTTTACAGATACCAAGATGTTCGAACGCTATACTGAAAAAGCGCGCCGAGTAATCTTTTTTGCACGCTACGAAGCGTCACAGTTCGGAGCTCCCGCGATCGAGCCCGAGCACCTTTTGCTGGGCCTGATGCGCGAAGATAAGACCCTTACGGGCCGCTTCTTTCCTCGCGCACAGGTTTCTATCGAATCGATCCGCAAGGAGATCGAGGGGCGAACTCTCCTGCGCGAAAAGATCTCCACCTCAGTCGAACTGCCGCTGGCGCCGGAAACCAAACACGTTCTCGCTTATGCTCACGAGGAAAGCGATCGGCTGCAACACCGGCATATCGGCACAGAGCATTTACTGCTTGGCCTGCTTCGTGAAGAACGTTCAATGGCCGCGGAGATTCTCTACGAGCGCGGCTTGCGACTAAATGCCGTTCGCGATGAGATTGCTCGTCAATCCGGGGCCGAGGGGAGAACTTCTCAGAAAAAAGACACGCCGCATCTCGTCGAGTTCTCACGCGATCTGACTGACGACGCAGCTAACGACAAACTCGATCCATTGATCGGTCGCGAAGCAGAAATCGAACGTGTCGTACAGATCCTTTGCCGCCGCACGAAGAATAATCCAGTGCTTATTGGTGAACCCGGCGTCGGCAAGACTGCAATCGTTGAAGGACTCGCGCAAAGAATTGTGCGTGGTGAAGTGCCTTCGTTCCTCGAACACAAGCGAATACTTTCACTCGATCTCTCATTAATCGTCGCGGGCACCAAGTATCGCGGCCAGTTTGAAGAGCGCTTGAAACAGATCATGCGCGAACTGGTTGAGAACCCGCAGTACATTGTCTTCATCGATGAATTACACACGTTAGTTGGCGCCGGCTCCGCTGAAGGTTCTCTCGATGCTGCAAACATATTGAAACCGGCGTTGTCGCGTGGTGAGATTCAGTGCATTGGTGCAACGACACCGGCAGAGTTTCGCAAATCGATCGAGAAAGATCGCTCGCTCGAGCGTCGCTTCCAGGCGGTGAAAGTTCCACCTCCATCTGAAGCTGAAGCCGTGAGCATTCTCGATGGCGTGCGTGAACGTTACGAGAGTTTCCACCAGGTTCGCTATACCGACGAGGCGTTGCAAGCTGCTGTTTACCAGTCGCATCGTTACATTCCGGATCGCTTCCTGCCTGACAAGGCGATCGATGTGATTGACGAGGCCGGTGCGCGCGTCAAGCTGCGCGTGCGACGCGAACAGGGCAATCTGGCTGACTGGAACGAGTTGAATGACTGGCCACGATCTTACGGCGAGCCCTCCAACCTGCGCGTTCACCACGAAGACGCACTCGTCTCTGCTGAAGTAACGCGAGACGACGTTGAAGATGTGATCGCTCGCTGGACCGGCATCCCTGTCAATTCGCTGAAAGAAGAAGAGACGCAGAAGCTTTTGCGAATCGAAGTCGAGCTTCACAAGCGTGTTATTTCTCAGCGACCGGCAATCTCAGCGCTCGCGCGTGCCATCAGGCGCTCGCGTGCCGGACTCAAGAATCCGTTACGTCCCGTTGGTTCGTTTCTGTTCCTTGGTCCAACCGGTGTCGGGAAGACTGAAGTTGCTCGATCGCTCGCGCAATTCCTGTTCAGCAGTGAGCGCGCACTCATCCGCTTCGACATGTCGGAATTCATGGAGAAGCACTCTGTCTCCAAATTGATTGGATCGCCGCCGGGCTACGTTGGGCATGAAGAAGGTGGGCAGCTTACCGAACGCATCAAGCGTTCTCCTTATTCGGTCCTGTTGTTTGACGAGATCGAGAAGGCGCACCCGGACATCTTCAATATTCTGTTGCAAGTGTTTGAAGACGGCATCCTGACAGACGCGCTCGGCAACACCGTCGACTTCAAGAACACGATCATCATCATGACCTCCAACATCGGCGCCCGCTTCATTCAGAAGAAGGGAACGCTTGGTTTCCAGGCGAACTCCGACGCCAGCCGTGAGAAAGTAGAAGAGATGGTGATGTCGTCCGTGCGACAGACTTTTAATCCCGAGTTCATCAATCGTCTCGACGAGATCATTATTTTCGACCAGTTGCTCGACAACGAACTCTTAGAGGTCGTTCAGTTACAACTGGATCAGATCAACAAGACGATGAGCCGGCATGGTTTTGAGGTCAAGCTGACGGATGAGGCGAAGCGTTGGATCGTCGACAAGACTTGTGCCGACCGTCTATACGGCGCCAGGCCGATCCGGCGTGCTTTGCAGAAGTATGTGGAAGATCCCCTGTCTGAGGCGTTGATTCAGGGTCAGCTCGAAGGAGCGACCGTTGTCGAGGTCTTCCGGAACGGTCAGGAGCTCGATTTTCGTCCCGAAGGTGTGGAGGCCGCGGACGACGCTTTGCTGATTCACTGATCGGTCGCGAAGTAGTTAGCCACAAAGAGGCCCAAAAGACACAAATTCATAAATAAATGTTTTTGTGCTTTTTGTGCCTTTTTGTGGCTTGTTCTACTTTTGGAGTTTGATCTTTTTTCGCTTATAATGCGCCACTTTGCTACTCAAAAGCTGGCAACTGGCAATTCTGACAGTGAATCAAAGGTCTGTCTTCGTAACCAGTTCAGCACTCATAAGCTCCCCGAAGTTTCTGAGGCCCGGAAAGAACTATTGAGGGAATTGGTGCCTATGCACTCATATCGCGTGTTTTGGCTCTTCTTTTTGAGCCTGTTGGCTGGAGTCTCCGCAACCTTCGTAAGTCCGGGACGCGTTACCGCCCAGCAAACTCAACCACAATCACAACGAATCGTCGAAAACGTTGACATCATCGGTAATCGTCGCCTACGCAAGGATGACATTCTTTATTACATCCAGACCCGACAAGGCGATCCTTACAACGTCGAGCAGGTTCAGCGCGACTATCAAACACTTCTGTCGCTTACGTTCTTCGACAAGACTGCGACTCGTGTTTTGACTGAGAACGGCCCGCGCGGCGGCGTAAACATTATCTTCGAAGTCAAAGAACTGCCGATCATTCGTGACCTGACGTTTGAAGGACTTAAGAGCGTGCAGGAATCTGACGTTCTGAAAGCTTTCCGTGAAAAACGTGTCGGTGTATCGAAAGAGAGTATTTACGACCCGGTAAAAGTCCGCAACGCGATGCGAGTTATCAAGGAACTACTCGCGGCCGGCGGACACCCGAACGCGACTGTGGAAGAACGGACGGAAGAAGTCTCCGCCACTTCGCTCGCAATCACGTTCGACGTGAACGAAGGCGACCGCGTGCGAGTTGTTGACATTCAATTTGAAGGCAACACGGTCTTCAGCGACGGCCAGTTGCGAGGCGCGATGAAGTACGTGAAAGAAGCCGGTCTGATAACTCGCTTCAAAAGTTCCGACATTCTCGATCGCGAGAAACTCGAAGTCGACCTCCGTCTGGTCGACAACTACATGCGTTCGAAGGGTTACCTGCAGGCCAGACATGGCGAGGCACGCGTTGAGAGTGTAGGACCGCGCCGTACCGGTTTCCCGATTCTGCCGCTGCCGTTCCTGTCGTCAGTCGACGAAGGACTGCGAGTGACAGTTCCCATCGTCGAAGGCAAGGTTTATCGACTGGGTGAGTTCAAGGTGGAGGGAAACTCGATCTTTTCCGAGGCGCAGATAAGGACAGTAATTGGTCTCAACAAAGGCGACATCGCCGACGGCGAAAAGGTGAGTAAAGGTCTGTTTGAAAATCTCAAAAAGTTTTACGGCCAGCAGGGATTTATCGAATACACTGCTGAACCTGTCCCGACTTTCAAAGACAATCCTGCCAATCCGAATGAAGGCATAGTCGACTTCACCGTAACGATTGAAGAAGGCAAACAGTTTACGTTGCGCCGTCTGGAATTCGTTGGCAACACGTTCACACGCGACAATGTGTTGCGCCGTGAAGTGCTCATTAATGAAGGCGACATTTACAACGACGTCTACTGGGAGTACTCGGTCGTCAAACTAAATCAGCTCGGCTACTTCAATCCGATCGATAAAGACAAAGACGTCGACCGTCGCACAAACGATGAAGAAGCGACTGTTGATCTTTCGTTGAAGGTGAGTGAACGCGGAAGACAGCAGATTTCCTTCAACGGCGGTATCTCGGGTATCGGCGGTTCGTTCTTTGGTCTTGAATACTCGACTAACAACCTACTCGGGCGCGGCGAGGTGCTTTCATTCAACCTTGCGGCTGGTAACCGGCAGCGTTCGTTCCAGTTTTCATTTACCGAACCCTACATCAAGGACCGGCCAATCAGCGCGGGCTTCTCAGTGTTTGCGTTCTCGCAAAAGTTCTTTGGCGAGGGAACATTTCTCTCGCAGAACATCAGCGCGCAGGAAGACTTGCTGAACTCGGGATTCAACTTCAACGAGATCAACGAAGAGAACCTCTTCACCAGAGACTCGTACGGGGGCTCGATCTTCGTCAGCGCCCCACTTTCAGAGTTTTATCGCAAACGACGATTCACGCAGTTCTCCCGCATCGGAGCGTCGTATCAGATCTCGCTTTCGAGTGTGAAGGATCCGGAATCTAACACCGATCCGAATAATCCTTCGGCGTTCATTCCAGTTGTCTACAAGCAGCCAAACATTCTGACCAGTCGCGGAACGCTGACTTTCTCTTACGACACGCGTAACGCGAGCGTCGATCCGACGAAAGGTCGCGAACTGTCGATGGCAATCGCTGTTGCCGGTCTTGGCGGCGACGTGCGTACTTATCAACCAACGCTTTCGTACACACAGTTTTTCCCCGTCCGACGCAAGAAATCGACGCATCCTGAGGTGTTTGGTTTCCGCATCATCGCGGGAACTGTTGGCAGCTTTGCAACGACTCAAAAAGTGAGAGACGCGCAGTCGCTGGCGTTTGTTGCCGGCGTACCCATCTTCGAGCGTTTCTTCCTCGGCGACGAATTTACGATCCGTGGTTACAACGTGCGTTCGATCAGCCCGATCGCGCCGGTTGATACATTCATCACTTCCAGAAACGTGGTGATTGCGTCAAACATTTCTGGAACACCGCAACCGGTGATTGGAATACCTGCGTCAGCCGCGAACATCGGAGTATTTACCGGCATCACCGGCAGCAACATGGCGGGATTGCCGCGATCATTTACCTCGGTTGGTGGCGACACGCAGATGCTGGGTAACTTCGAGTATCGCATCCCGATCTTTAGCGACACAGTCAGTCTCGCGGCGTTCGCTGATATCGGAACGGCGTTCAATCTGAGAAGCAAGTCCGACCAGTCGTTTTCGAGTGAATTCCTCGATGACCAGCCATTTTTGGGAACGGTGGGCTTTCTAAGCTGTCCCAGGTTCCCAGTTCCGGTGCAGGTCAGCTTGAGTAATTTAGCTCTATGCAATAACAACAGTCTGGGTAGCGTAGTGGGAGGCGGAGCACTGGCTGCGCGCGATGGTCGTATCGTAAGTCAGGCTGAAATCGATAACGCGCAGAAACTCGATGGTATTGATCCGACGACCTTCCTGCCACCGGGATTCCAGCCGGTCTTCCTGCGTGGCCAGGCGCAGACCAACAGCGTTGTCCGACTGTCGCAGAGTTTATTCGACAGTATTGGGGACTACAGGTCCAGTTTAGGCATGGAGGTCCGAGTTCAGGTACCCGTCATCAATGTACCGTTTCGACTGATCTTTGCGTATAATCCGAATGCTCGGCCAAACCAAATCATTGACGGTTTTCCGTTCTTCTTTAACGAAAAAAAGAGAGTCATTCGCTTTAGTGTCGGGCGTACCTTCTGATCGCCTGAGCCAACCAATGGCGGCTGGACGAACAACTAAAGGCTTTGTCCAATTGCCCTCAACGTAAGGAGTACTACAAGAAAGTTATGAAGATAGCTCGTTTTATCGCCGCGGTCGCCATGCTGACGGCTACTGTAATTTGCGTGTCAGCACAAACCAAACCCGCGACAACTCCCGCAGCTCCGCCGGCGTCGGCGCCACAAACCGTGGCTGTTCCGGACAGCAAAATGGCCATGATCTATTCGGATGCTTTTCTCGATCCGAAAGCTGGTATTGCCCGATTCAACAGTCTGCTCGGCACGCTCAATCGTGAGTTCCAGCCTCGCCAGGCCGAATTGCAGGGCCTGCAGACCAGAATAAACACGCTGAGCAAAGAGATTGACGACACTCAGGCGGTCGCCGATCCAAATACGATCAGGCAAAAGAGAGATCAACTTACCCAGTTGAATACCGAATACAAGCGTAAAGGCGAGGATGCCGAAGCGGCTTATGCCAAGCGCCGCCAGGAGATTTTCACGCCCTTGCAGCAGGACATCGGCAAAGCCCTCGAAGCTTTCGCAAAAGCGCGAGGTATCACGGTGATCGTTGATGGCAGCCAGGTGCCGGTTGTCTATGCAGCCGACAGCATCGATATCACACGTGCCTTTATCAGCGATTTCAACAGTAAGAACCCGGCTACGGCGTCAGTGCCGCAACCGTAATGAGTGCCGATTGCCAATTGCCAGTTTCCGATTTTTTGAACCTTCATGGCTCTATAAAATTGGCAATCGGCAATTGGAAATTGGAAATATCATGATCAGACATTCCTTGTTTCCACTCAGCGCTTTGATTGTTGTGGCCTTCGCCACTTCGTTAAGCGCACAGCAACAACGACCGGGCGCACCTGCTGCTCAGCCCACTCCAAACCCGACCGCTCCGGCAGCTTCTCAAACGGTGGCCCTGCCGGTGAGCAAGATGGCGGTGATCTACACGGACCTTTTTCTGAACGACAAAACCGGAATCGCCAAGTTCACTGCGGTAGTGAACAAACTAAATGGTGAGTTTAAAGTTCCCAGAGACGAGCTCAATAACATGCAGACCAGAGCGCAGACGCTCGAGTCTGAAATCAACAAGCTGCGCGACGCCCCCGAAGGAACGCCTATCGATCAAAAATCGCTGCAAGCAAAGATCGATCAGTTGGAACAGTTGAAAAAGGATATCCAACGCAAAGGTGAGGACGCGCAAGCTTCGTACAATCGCCGCCGTCAGGAACTCTTTACTCCATTGCAGGAAGAGATCGGCAAAGCCCTCGAGGCCTTTGCCAAGGCGCGTGGTATCAACGTGATTATTGATGCTGCTCAGGTGCCGTTGCTTTTTGCTGACGAGAAAATCGATATAACGCGCGCGTTTATTACAGACTTCAACAGTAAGAATCCTGTCACCGCAGCGTCGACAACCACGCCACCTGAAGAATAATCATTGCCGATTGACGATTGCCGGTTGCCGATTTGTATCAATTGGCATTTGGCAATCGGCAATTGGCAATTAGTTATGGAAACAATCCTTGATTCACAGGCAATTCAAAAGCTCCTGCCGCACCGCTATCCTTTTCTCCTCGTCGATCGCATCGTGGAGCTCGTGCCTCGCGAACGAATCGTAGGAATAAAGCAGGTCAGTATTAACGAGCCGTTTTTTCAGGGCCACTTTCCCGGCGCGCCGGTGATGCCTGGTGTGCTTGTGGTGGAAGCCCTTGCACAGGTGGGTGCAGTCCTAGCCTTGCGTGAGATAGAAGATCGCGATCAAAAACTGGTTTTGTTTACTGGTATCAAAGAAGCGCGTTTTCGTCGCCCTGTTGTTCCCGGAGATACTTTGGTTCTTGAGGTTACGGCCCTGCGCATCGGCTCACGCGTACAACGTATGCGAGGTGAGGCCAAGGTTGAAGGCCAACTCGCCGCCGACGCGGAGATTATGAGTATCGTCGCCCCGAGGGAAATGGAATAGCAATGGAATTGCTGATTGCCGATTGCCAATTGCCGATTTTCAAATATTTGCCCGCGCGCCAAATTGGCAATCGGCAATGGGCAATTGGCAATTAAACTACCATGTCCGCTGCCACACACCCGACAACGATTCATCCGACTGCGGTTGTAAGCCCGGGTGCAAGAATCGGCTACGATTGTTTTATAGGACCATACTGCATCGTCGGCGACGAGGTTCAGCTGGGCGACGGCGTCAGACTTGAATCCCACGTCGTCATCGACGGTCGCACATCAATTGGCGCCGCGACGCAAGTATTCCCCTTCGTCTCAATCGGCCTTGCCTCACAGGATCTGAAATACAAGGGTGAGCCTTCTGAAACACGCATCGGAGCACGCAACAAGATACGCGAATTCGTAACCATTCACAGAGGTACTGCCGGTGGCGGCATGCTCACCAGCATCGGCGATGATTGTCTGATCATGGCCCAGGCACACATCGCTCACGATTGCCTGATTGGCGATGGCGTAATCATGGCAAACGCAGCCACGCTTGCGGGCCACGTCGTAATCGAGGATGGGGCCAACGTCGGCGCCTATTCCGGCGTGCATCAGTTTTGCCGCGTTGGTAAAGAAGCTTATATCGGTGGCTACTCTGTGGTCGTCAAAGATGCTCTGCCATTTGCCTTGACGGTCGGCAACCACGCAAAGTGTTATGGCCTAAACATCACCGGCATGAAGCGGCGCGGGTATTCTCGCGCTGCGATCGATGCCCTGCACCATGCTTTTCATCTGCTGCTTTCCGCTAAACTAAACACCACTCAGGCGGTCGAACGCATTAAGGAAGAGATTAAAGACTCCACCGAAGTTTCAGACCTTTTGCGTTTTATCGAAAGTTCCAATCGCGGCGTCACCAAATGAAATTCGGGTTGATCGCGGGCAACGGCAAGTTTCCGTTCATGGTTGTGGAAGGGGCGCGCCAATCGGGTGTGCCGCTCGTCGTTGCCGCGATTCGTGAAGAGACTGATCCCGAGATGGATCAGCGCGCCGACCGCGTCAAGTGGATTGGCATCGGTCAACTGGGCCGAATGATTCGTTTCTTCAAGGAAGAGGGCGTCGAGAAGGCAATCATGGCCGGCCAGGTAAAGCACGTCCAAATCTTCAGCCGAGCGGTGCCGGATGCGCGGATGTTGAAAGTGCTTTTGAAACTGCCGCGGCGAAACACTGACGCGCTGATTGGCGCGATTGCTTCGGAGTTACAGAGTGAGGGTATTGAGCTGGTCGATTCGACCTGCTTCCTGCAGGACTCGTTGCCCCAAAGTGGGACTCTCACGCGGCGTGAGCCTTCAAAACAGGAACGCGAAGACATCGAGTACGGTCTGGAGATCGCGCGCGAGATCGGACGATTAGACCTGGGCCAGACAATCGTCGTTCGTGGAAAAGCGTGTGTGGCGATTGAGGCAATGGAAGGCACTGACGAGACGATTCGTCGTGCGGGTAGGCTGGTTAATGGACGGCTTACGGTTGTGAAATTGGCGAAGCCAAATCAGGACATGCGTTTTGATGTGCCGGTGGTCGGGGTGCCGACAATCGAAGCGATGGTCGAAGCTGGCGCTACCTGTCTCTGCATCACCGCAGGGAAGACGTTAATGTTCGATCGCGTCGACATGATCAGTGCCGCCGAGAAGAATAAGATCACAATCGTAGCCGCAGATGAACGCAGATAAACGCAGATCAGAAACACCAATTCGTGTTTGCTGATCCGCGTTTATCCGCGTAGATCTGCGGCTAGTTTTCTGGTGTTACAGCGGCGGTTTGGTCCGCTTTTGGATCGTAAGGCGACGCCAGGTATTTCTTCGCTACTGCCTGTGCGTTGTCGTAATCGATTCCCGATTGCACTGCCTTGTTGTATTCCGCGACAGCACGCGTGCGTTCACCCTTGGCGTCGTAAGCGTTGCCACGTTTGATGTGGGCCCACACCTCAATCCACGAGGGCTTCAAATTACCAATGAGCGAAGCTTCCAGGTTGTCGAGCGCCTGTTGCCAGTTGCGTTGTTCGAGATACAGCAAGCCGAGGTTGTAATAAACCCACGAGTTTGAGCGGTCGAGCTTCAGCGCCGCTTCAAACTGCTGTTGCGCTTCGGCGTAAATGCCTTCCTTCATCTGCTCGATGCCACGTCGCGCGATGATCGAAACACGCAGATCATCCGACATCCGCAGTATCTTGTTGTTCGGGTCCACCACCACTTCAATTGGCTGTCCGCTTGATTCGAAGTCAAAGTCCTCACTACGGCCTTCAATCCGAACTGTCTTTTGCTGGTTGTCGCCCTCGGCGCGTAACAACAACTCTACCGGCATGCGGAGAGCTTCGAGATTCTGTTTTACTGTGCCGCGGGTGCGGAACTTTCCCGACCGGGTGCGGATGATTTGATAGTCGACGGTAAACTCCGGAACGCCTGTTCCTTCAACCCACTGCGCAAAGAAGTAACGAAGGTTCTGCTGCGAGATCTTTGTCGCCAGTTTTTCAAAATCGTCGATCGAGGCGTTCTTGCCTTTATAGGTTTCAAGGAAAGTCGAGAGCAGACGATCGAAATTCTCACGGCCAATCGTCTCACGCAGCATACGAAAGATCATCGAACCCTTGTAGAAGACGATTGACTGGTATGCTGCTGACTGGTCATCCAAAGCATTCGGTGCACGAGCGATCGAGGCCGTTTGTTCAAAGGTAAGCGCCCGCTCCTGCTGTTCGCGTTGAGCGGCGTCGAGGCCGCCCGCGCTCAGCGTGTTCTCGCGAAAAGCGAATGCACTCCACTCCGCGAGTCCTTGCGAAAGCCACGCATCGTCGAATGATTTAAGGCCAACGCTCTGTCCCCACCACTGATAAGCAAGTTCTCGCTCAATCTTCTCTTCCGGAACGGGCCGTGTAGTGTCGAACATCTTGCTCGACAGGTAAACGATTCCCGGCCCCGAGTAGGTATCAAGACTCTCGTCGTCAATCTGGACAACTACCAAACGATTTCCAAAGAGTGGTGGACCGTATTTCTTTGTGAAAAACTCCAGCACGCGACCCGTTAGCTCGGCATACGCTTCAAGCCGTTTTTCGCTGCCAGGCATCGCGTAAAGTTGCAGATCATAATTCGCATACCGCAGATTCTTATTGATGTACATGCCGGCGGCGAAGTTTCCGATCAGCACCGGCTGGCGATGAACGAAGTGATAACGAACGGCACCTTCTTTCGGAGAGGGCTGCGCCACGATTGGATCGTCGCTCGTGCCCGCAACCTGCAAGCCCGAAGGCACGATAAAGGTAATGTCAGAAGTCGCGCGGTCGGCAGCGTAGTCGTGAAAAGGAAACCAGCGTGAGGCGTACATCAGGTATGAACCTTCATTGCCGACGTAGGCCATTCGCTTGGTCGCGAGCGGGCCCCCTTCCGGCGAGACCAGTGCGCCACTCCAGCGAATGCGCAGCGTGACGGGTTGATTTGCCGGCACCACCTGGCCCAGGTCAACGCGAACTGTGGGACCCGGTGCAGCTACGCCAACGGCGTCCTGCACAAATCCTGTTAGTGGCTTGCCGTCTTTCTCGATACTCTCGACTCTAAGCGAACCATTAAGCTCAAAAACGACCGAACGCGTCGCATCAAGCGGGACAAAAGTCACGTCGGCACCGGCCCGAAGCAGGTGTTGATCGGGAATAATCTGTGCTTCGATCCGGTAGTGCGTCACATCAAAACGGCTGGCGGCTTGTTGAGGCGCGGGCTGCGACTTTACAGAGAGGGCCAGCGTCAGTACGGCAAAAGCCGTCATAACACCGGGTAAGATGAGCTTTATTCTTTTCATGGCTTTTTGCGACGATTATACAGTCGACGACTTTGGATGGTAAGAAGCCGGACGCGGTTGGCCAGAGCCATCCACAGATTACACAGATAGCAGCAAGAAACTAAATAGCAGCAGGAAACTAAAATAGCAGCAGGAAACTAAAAGGAGTGCTGGAAGAGGGGTTGAGGTCCGTGCTCCTGCGTTCTGCTCTCCCTTTCTGTGTAATCTGTGGATGGCTTTGCTGGCTTGACACTGCCCCAGCCAACGCATACAGTCCGGATACGCGGTAGTAGTCCAAGAACCTTCGACCGGTACATCATCCACAACCAAAGGAGTTGATTCAATGAGACGCGTCTCTAAGTTTTTGTCCCCACTGTTTCTCTGCGCGCTCGGAGTTCTGTCTGTCCAGGCACAGGGCCCTCGCAACGTGCGAGTGGATTTCAAGGAGACCACTTTAAAAAACGGCCTGCACGTGATCACTGTGGAGGATCATTCCGCGCCCGTAGTGGCGGTTTCCATCACTTACAACGTCGGTTCGCGCAATGAACGTCAGGGTCGCACCGGTTTTGCGCATCTCTTTGAGCACATGATGTTCAAAGGCTCCGAAAATGTTGGATCGGGTGAACATTTCCTGCTCGTTTTTAATAACGGCGGCAACATGAATGGCACCACCAACGAAGATCGCACCAACTACTTCGAGATCCTGCCCGCCAACCAAATCGATCTCGCTCTCTTCCTCGAAGCCGATCGCATGAAGAGTTTGGCGATTACGAAAGACAATCTCGACAACCAGCGGAATGCGGTCCAGGAAGAGCGACGCCTCGGCGTTGACAACCAGGCGTACGGCAAGAGTGGCGAGGTTCAGCAGGAGCTGCTCTACGACAACTTCGCTTACAAGCACACAACGATCGGTTCGATGGAAGACCTGAATGCAGCGTCTGTCGAAGACGTGGCCGCGTTCTTCAAGATGTATTACGCACCGAACAATGCAACGCTGGTCCTCGTCGGTGATTTCAAAACCGCCGATGCGCTCGCTAAGATTCGCTCTAACTTCGAGAGCATTCCACGCCAGCCCGATCCGCCGGCAGTGGACATGACTGAGCCAACGCAAAAAGCAGAACGTCGCGCGACTGTCGACGACATGCTCGCCCGCGCGCCGCGCCTCGATCTCGCCTACAAAGCGGTTCCGGGAAACACTGCTGATTTTTACGCGCTACAAGTGCTTGCAGCAGTGCTGCAAAATGGTCAGAGCTCACGCCTTTACCAGAAGCTCGTCAAAGAGAAAGAGATGGTTACCGGGGTCGGCGGCTTCATGGATGAGAAGCGTGGTGTTGGCGCGTTATATACCAATGCGACGCTTAGACCAGGCGTGAAGATGGAAGACATCGAAGCCACAATCTACGCAGAGATCGACAATCTGAAGAAAGAACCGATTGCCGACTGGGAACTTCAGAAGGCAAAGAACACGACGCGACGCAACCTGATCAACGGACTGCAAAGCGCACTCGTGCGCGCGATCACGATCGGCCAGTACACCGTCTACTACAACGAGCCGAACCTGATCAACGAGCGACTCAATAAAGTCGCCGCGGTCACCAAGGAGGACGTGCAGCGCGTGGCAAACAAGTATCTCGTCGACACCAACCGCACGGTTGTAATCACCATGCCGAAGGCGAAGGCCAAACCTGCCACCGGCGCATCAGGACAGTAAAGGAGTTAAGCAGATGAGAATCATGAAGCACAGAAGCAATGTTGTAGTCGCACTGATCCTGATAATGCTCGTGTCGTCTCTGGCCCTCGGGCAGGGAACTGCTCCGGCTGGTCAGGGAGGACAAACTACCAAGGGCGCAGTGATAAAAGGCAAAGCGCCTGTTAATAAAGATGTATTGAAAGTGAAACTTCCTCGCGCTGAGGAAGCGTCCTTGAAGAACGGTTTGCAGGTGGTCCTGCTTCCGGCGCACAAGGTGCCCACCTTCAATATGCAACTTGTGGTGTTGAGTGGTGGTCTGGCAGACAAGCCGGATTTTCGCGGGCTGGCAAGTTTCACGGCGACGTTGTTGCGCGAGGGCACGACGAAGCGTTCCAGCAAGGACATCGCCGAGCAGGTTGATGCGATCGGCGCAACTCTGGGTGCGAACTCCGGCCTTTCGTCTTTGACCAGCACTGTTACCACCAGTGGCCTGGTTGAGAATCTGGACCAGACGCTGGATTTGTTTGCGGACGTCATTCGCAATCCGACTTTCCCGCAAGCCGAGGTCGATAAATACAAAACCCGCACGCTGGCCCAACTTCAGTTTCAGCGATCGATTCCGCAGTTTTTGGCGGCGGAGCAATTCCAACGCGCGATCTATGGAACTGGCCATCCAGCTTCATTGGTAGCGCCGCCGGCAGAATCCATTAAGAAGCTGACGAGCAAAGATCTCGCCGACTTCCACGCGACTTACTACCGTCCCAACAATGCCATTCTGGCAATTGTCGGAGACGTGACGATGAAGGACATCCTGCCGAAGATCGAGAAGGCGTTTGGAGATTGGCAGAAGGGCGACGTTCCTGCGGCAACCATTCCAGCGGCGCCGGCACAGTCAGATTCGCGCATTTACCTGATCGATCGACCCGGTTCGGTGCAGACCGTGTTGCAGCTCGGCACACTCGGTATCGAGCGGACGAGTCCGGATTACTTCGCGGTACTGTTGGCTGACCGTGTGCTCGGCGGTGGTCCAACCGGAAGACTCTTCCTGAACCTGCGTGAGGACAAAGGCTACACCTACGGCGCGTACAGCAACTTCGGTGGTTCGAAGTTCCGTGGTACATGGATCTCGAGTTCAGAAGTTAGAACTGACGTGACCGAGGGTGCGATGAAAGAATTCATGTACGAACTCAATCGCCTGCGAACCGATCCGGTACCGGCAGAAGAGCTGGACAATGCAAAGCGAGCGATTATCGGTAGCTTTGCGCTCTCACTCGAGCAACCGGGCACTCTGCTGCAGAACATCATCACGCAGAAGCTCTACAATATGCCCGCAGACTACTGGGATACCTATCCGCAAAAAGTTTCTGCTATCACAGCGGCAGACATTCAAAAAGCGGCGCAGAAATATTTGGACATGGGCCACCTGCAAGTCGTTGCAGTGGGTGATGCGGCGAAGGCGCGTGCGGTCCTGACTAAGTATGGAAAAGTTGAAGTGTACGACGCCGAAGGTAAACCCGTGACCCCGGGTTCGGAAAACAGCAACAACAAATGAGCCGCAGATAAACGCAGATGACGCGGATCAGAATAACCTTTTCTGATCCGCGTTTTTCTGCGTTCATCCGCGGTTAAGGTTTTGTTCCCAGGAAGTCGATCTGCTTCAAATCCTCAAACAAAGTCGGAAGAGTTCGATCGATCGGAGAGAAGCTGTAGCCATCCTTTGAAGGAATGACGCGATAGGTTTTTTGCGAGGGCGCCACTTTGAAGGAGTAATAACCCTCTCTGTCGGTCGTGGCTGCCAGGACCGTTCCCGAAGGACTGATCAAGACCACTACCACATCGGCAATACCTGTCTGGCCCGAGTCGACCACACGCCCCGTAATCTTAATATTGGAACGCAAACGCGACGCGGCGCTCTTCAACGATTCGTCCGAGATCGGTTGACTTGGTTCCGAAGGAGCAGGCGCCGGGGATAAAGTGGGTTCGGATTTTGGCGTCTCCGCTGGCGCCGGTTCCGTTTTCTTTGTCTCGGTTGGAGCCGTCGCGGGGGTATCGGTTGATTGCGCTGGTGGTGTCGTAGCTTCAGTTGTTGTGGTCGATGTTGACGAGCTAGTGCCCAGTGCCGCGGCGCCGATCCGATTCTCAAGCCCATCCAGCGAGCCATTAATCTTCTTGTATAACTTTTCGATAACTGAACGCCGCACCGATTCCACGCGTCCACCACTGTAGCTCTTGATGTAAGCCTCGAGTGCCTGTTCCTTTTGTCCTGACTGCTCGAGAGCAACTCCAAGATGCCAAAGTGCATTGCGCCATGCCGGAGTTTGAGACGGCAAAGTTTCCGTGGCTTGTTTCAGGAGTGTAAGCGCTTCGGGATATTTTTCCTCGTTGAAGAGCGCCCAGCCCTCAAGATCATCCAGGCGGCCCTTGAAAATATTCGCGAGTATTTCACGCGGCGCAGGCGCGACGTCAGGAACGTTGCCGGACGAAATCGCACTCGCGCGTAAGTCTCTATACTCTTCAGCCTGGACCGCCAGCGTAAGCACTGGAACTTCCAGCGCCTCATCCGACGATTTACGTGCTGCCGCGATAAACTCCAAAGCCGTCGACGCCCCGACTCCATTTCGCAGCAGACGATTGGCGGCGTAAATCTGCCGGAAAGTCCGCATGCTGTCAGAGCCAGAAGCAAATTCCTTCGCCGCTTCAACTGCGGCCGACTCATTGATCTTGTCGTTGTTGGCTGGCGTAAGTGCGTTGTCGAAAGCAAGCAGCGCTTTCATCGTTTTTGCATTCGTTGCGTTGTCGGGTGAAGTTGGCTGGTAAATACTGGCTCGTCTCTCAGGCGCGAGCAGTTCTATAAAACCTGATTCGCGCGTCTGTACAGTCCCGGCGAGGTTCGACTGAATCTGGCCGTCCGTAATTGTAAACGACTCACGCAAAGCTTCAGCGGCTTCATCATAGAGACCCATCGACGCAAGCACGTTCGCGAGTTCATAAGTCAATGTTGGAAACTTTCCGTACCGGCGTGCGAAACGGATCGCGCGTTCTGCATCCAACGGACTTTTTAAGCCAAGGTAAGCGCGACTCAGAGCAATCTGCGCCCAGGTGTAACGCGGCTCGATCGCGATTGCCCTGCGCGCGAGTTCGAAAGCCTTCTCGTAATTCTCATGGGCCGCAAACCAATATGCCGTTCCCGCGAGCAGCGGCAGGTTGCGTTGGTCGTCGGCGAACGCCGCTTCGAGAGCACTGTTTGCTTCGTCTTTCCGCGAGAGCTCCAATAACGAGATCACTTTGCCGGCCCGTGCGGCTCGATCCTTTGGATCGGCGGCAAGTTGTTCGTTGTAGAGTGCAAGTGCGTCTTCAAACTTGCCGGCGGAGCGGTAGAGGTCTGCCAAACTCCCGCGCGAAGCTTTCGAATTCGGATCAAGTTCGAGCGTCTTCTTATACTCTGTCGCCGCTTCGTCGAGTCGTAGGGATAGATGCAGACCAACTGCGAGTACTCGATGCGCCTCCGCGAGATCGGGCGCGAGCTTAACCGCGTTCTCACCGATGCGAACTGTGTCACTCGAGCGCTCGACTCCCAGATAAAATACTGCGACTTCAAGCAAGCGCTTCGGATCGGTGCCAAACTTCTGCTCGATGTTCTGCGCGGCCTTGAATGCAGCTTCTCGCTCTCCACGCAAATACAGATTGACTGGAATCTGCGCAATTACTCCGGAGAACAGTTTGGCCGAGATAGTAACGTCTGCCTCGTCGATTGCACGTAACAATTGGTCGACACCTCCGACACTATCGCCGTTCTTCAACTTCTGATCGCCGAGTGCGGCGTGCGTGCTGATCAGCAGTTCGATGGCTCGAGGTCTTGCTTTTGAAGTGGGGTGAGTGTCGAGAAACTCTTTCAACTTAACGGCACGTTCCGGCAGCGGCTTGGTAAGTGTAAGTTCGACTTCGTCGATCTCGTCGAGTTCTTCTTCTGCGATCTGAGCGGCGGTTTTCTTAACCGGAGGAGTCTTGGTCTTTGATGTCTCCGTCGAAGACGGTTTTGTACGTGGCGGATTCGAAGTCACATTCTTCGGCGGAGTAACAGACTCGGTCTTCGGCGACTCGCTGGGAGCCGCTTCAGGCGTTGGATCGGTTTTGGGCGATTCAGTTGGTGTTGGTTCGGCGGCAGGCGATTCGGTTGGTGTTGGTTCAGGATCAGCCGGAGGTGTCGCCTGTGGCTCAGCTTTTGGTGCATCACTTACGATGCGCGGACGAGTTTTTTGTACATTCTTCGCGCTGACCAGAACCGGTTGTCCCGAATCGGTTGTGACCTCTGTTGTACTGTTTGCCACAGTGGACGATTCGAGCTCGGATATCTTGAAACCGACTTGTTCTGCGACGGAGTTAGCAAACACGTGAACGCCGCTATCAATCGCTTCGGTGAAACGACCATCACTTAAAGCCGTTTGCATTCGATAAGTGATTTCACCAAGCACGCCTTCCGGCAATGCAATTTGGGCCGCCCGGCTGAATCGCGCAAATGAAGTCTTCGATGCCGTTGAAACAACGAGCAACAAACTCTTGTTCTTCGTGGTTTGGGTGGCGATGTTCCAATCGCGCGAGAGTTGGTTGGAGAACGCCGAGATTTCCTGAGCGCCGGTGTTATCGACTGTGGCCACGTAGAGTTCGAAATTGCTCTTCTCCTTCAGCCGTTGCAGAAGACTCTCAAGACGGGTTTTGGTTTCCGCGTCGATCACTCCAGCAAAATCGTTGATGTGACTGGTCGGTGCCGGGAGTTTGGTCGACTGAGCGAACGGATTTGCATTGAGCAGAAGAAACAGCCCGACCGCTGGGATAACGGTCAACAGGCGCGCCAGGACTCTGTGTGATGGGGTCATTTCGATAGATTCCGCATCTGGGTTGTGGGGGGACAATTCGGCGCTCATGATACCATCGCCGAGCGAATATGAGCGAACTTGATGAAGCCTGGGCACTGGCATTGTCGGAGGCCGAGCGGAAGGCACGACTCGCCGGCCGCAGAGACATTGCCGATTACCTGTCGTTAAAGAATTCTAACGACCTGTTGCGTAAGGCGGGAGTTGATTGGCTGCTGGCCGAGTTCACCACTTTGGCTGCTGATGCGAATCGAGCGGGCGCAAGCATTCAAATTTCGAAACAGGAAGGCCATAGATTTCGGACAGGAAACTCCACTATGGTCGGGCACTTGCTAACGCTCAGCAATGGTATTCGTACGTTGTACGTTGAAGCTGGATGGCCGCGAACGCCGCGAGATGGTGTTGTGCGTGGTGGGGGACTGGCGTGCGCGAGTATTCGTCACCTCGGAATTCGGGCGGCGAATGAAGAGTTTCTCCTAACGAAGTCGAACAATGGTGTTCCGGCCTGGAAAGCGTCCGGGACTAAACACGCCCTTCACGCCGCCGGCATGCGGCGGCACCTCAAAATTCTTCTCGATCAACACAACCCTCACTCATAACGTTTTCCGTAACGGACTGCACCTTTTCGCGCTCGATCAAAGGCCATATCCAAAAATAAGCTCGTTTTTCGGCCATTCTTAAAAAGGCACGACAGTTGCCAAATACCCAGCACCACATCGGGTACACGCGATAGAAGTCGGCCCGAGGAACTACTGAGGAGATTTAAAGAAAATGACGAACCGACACACACTGAAATTTTCATTATTCGCTGCGGCGATCCTTGCGCTTTGTTTGCCCGTCGCAGCGGCAGCGCAGTGGGGAGGACGTTATCCCCAGGACCGCTATCCGGATAATCGGGATTACGGACGCTACGACGATCGCGGACTCCGCGATTCAGTGCACCGCCTGGATCGTTTAGCGAAAGACTTCGAGCGCGACATGGATCGTGCACTTGATCGTAGCCGTGCGAATGGCTCCCGTCGTGAGGATGACATCAACAACCAGGTTCATCAATTTCGCGCTGCTGTTGGTGATCTGAAATCCAGAGTTGGCAACGGGCGCGATTTGAATCGCAGCTCCAACGAAGCTCGCAGAGTGTTGCAGGAAGCGAACGACCTCGATCGTTTCGCGCGACGCGGATTTGACGGACGAACGTCTTCCGAGTGGTCGCAGATCCAACAGGAGCTTCGCTACATCAGCAGCGTTTACGGCTTTGGATACGGCGGCTATGGCCGCGACCGCGACCGCGACCGCGACGATGATTGGCGTCGTAATGATAGAAACGATCGCAACAACAATCGCAACAACGATTGGTGGAGACGAATTCCATTCCCTCGGTACTAACCTTCATCTGACTTCCGCTTGTAACCTGCTGGTCAACCCTGCCAAAGGCCTCGGCTCAACGCCGGGGCCTTTTAACTTTTATCCTGGCAATCTTGTTAATCCTGCAATCCCGTCTAATATATGTCTCAATGTCCGGAACCCTTTATCTTGTCGCAACCCCGATCGGCAATCTCGCAGACATCACCCATCGTGCTCTACAAGTTCTCAAAGACGTCGATCTAATCGCGTGCGAAGACACGCGCCACACGAACAAGCTCCTTAATCATTACGGCATCACTACAAAGACCATCAGCTACCACGAACACAACGAGCAGCAACGCGCAGCTCAATTGATTGAGCAGTTGAAAGGGGGAAGCCACATCGCAGTTGTTTCTGACGCGGGAACTCCGTCCATCAGCGATCCCGGTTTCCGGATCGTTCGCGCTGCGATTGAGAACGACATTGCTGTGGTTCCAGTGCCCGGTCCAAGCGCGCTGATCTCAGCGTTGATTGCCGCCGGTCTGCCAACTGACGAATTTTTCTTCGCCGGCTTTCTTCCCTCAAAACCAAACGCGCGTCGTGCTCGATTGACCGAGCTTCGATCTGTTCCGGGCACACTGATCTTCTACGAAGCTCCGCATCGGCTCGCGGCCACGCTAAAAGACGCTCTCGACGTCTTGGGCGAGCGTGATGCTGTTGTCGCAAGGGAACTGACAAAACTGCACGAAGAGATCAGACGTGGGCGTTTGAGCAAGCTCGCCGCGGATTATGCGGATAAGAACGATATTCGTGGAGAGATTGTGGTGCTGATCGATCGCAACGTGCTCGGCGCCGTGCATTCGGAGTCAGTAAGTATCGCTGCGTTAGTAGAGCGATTCGAACAGGAAGGCCTCGATCATCGCGCCGCTCTAAAGAAAGCGGCGCGTGAGTTAGGTCTCTCACGCGCCGAAGCTTACCGGCAGCTAATCGTGCTTAAAAATCCGCGTTAATCCGAGTTCCCTGTGATTTGCGCCGGCAACGGCTTATCAACCTTTAACCGAGTAGGCCGGTTGGCGATCTCCCACAATGTCATGTAAACCGTCCGTGTGATCTTCTCCATCTTCTGATAGTCAATCTTGTCAGCAGTATCGCCTGCACGGTGATAATCCTCGTGGACACCGTCAAAGAAGAAGATGATCGGAATCCCTTTGCGGGCATAGTTGTAATGATCGCTACGATAGAAGAAACGGTTCGGGTCCTTCGGATCGTCGTACTTCGTATCGAAGGTGATATTCAGATACGACTTGTTAACGTTATTAACCACTTCTCCGAGTTCAGTGCTCATCATTGTTGAGCCAATCAAATAAACCGCATTCGGACCGGTTAGTTCACTGTTGCGCGGATTCGTGTCGCCTTCTTTCTTGCTTCGTCCGATCATGTCGATGTTGATCTGAGCAACGATCTGATTGAGTGGAACGGTCGGATATTCCGTGAAATAACGCGAGCCCCATAATCCCTTCTCTTCGCCGCAGTGCCAGACGAACAACACCGAACGCTTTGGCCGTGTCGGCGCTTTCGCCAGCGCCTCAGCCATTGCGAGCAGCGCGGTTGTGCCGGAGCCATCGTCGTCGGCGCCGTTGCAAATCGTATCAGTGCCGGCTGGCGGGCAACCGCTGCCAACGTGATCGTAGTGCGCCCCGAGAGCGACATATTCTGCTTTCAAAACCGGATCGCTACCCTCCCAAACAGCAACGACATTTTGCGTCGGGATAGTCTCGAAATTTGTGGCCAAATTCATGCTGATCTTTTTCACATCACGCATCAGGAACGGAGCAGGCTGTGTTGGCCCATACGACGCATTGAAAACTCCTGTAGCCGTCTGTTTCTCACCAACGAAGAGTGAGTTGGCTACCTCGGGTGAAATCACAATGGCTGGCAATGGCGACGACGTGGACTGTTGCTGAAACTTGGCAACGACTGTCGAACCTCTTTCCATGATGCGCTGGCGATTGAATTGCCAGTTCGCGAGGTATTGAAAGTCAGGCACGTAAATCAGTCCGACGACGCCTTTGCTGCGAGCATATTCGATCGGGTTCATGGAGTCTTCGCCCGGCTTTCCTAAATCGGCGCGCGAGATTCCACGCGGGGCCATGTTCGGCGCTCCGACGATCACTGCAATTCGTCCTGTCGGATCGACGTCTTTGTAAGCGTCGACTTCTTTGGATTTAATGAACCAGCCTGAGCCTGCGAAAACGAGTTGACCAGAAACGTTTCCGGCGCCACCTGCCGGAAGATAATCCGTTCCCGCTGTTAATGCTCGACCATTCAACTCGATTTTTGTTTGTCCAGTGTCGGTGCGATTCCGGCGCAGTTCGATCCGTTGCAGGAAACCGTTGTCGTCACCTGCTGGTTTAAATCCCCAACGGGCAAGATTCAGGGCAAGAAACTTCGCTGTGGTGTCGAGTCCGCGAGATGGTGTGTCGCGCCCTTCCATTTCGTCGGAAGCGATGAATGTCAGATAGTCTCTGATTTGATTGGCGGCGATCGTATCAACGCCGCGCTGGGAGGTTACAGATGCGGCTGCCTTTTTTGATTTATCGGCCGCGCGCTGCGCATAGGTTACGGGAAGCGTGGTGACGAGAGAACTCGCCAGCATGAGTACGATTAAGAATCTTCGCATGCAGTCTCCAGGAAAAATCAGTTTTAAGATAATCATGCAAATCTTGTTAATCCTGTCCAGGTCTTCTAACAGGATTTACAAGATTTTCAGGATTAACAGGAGAGTTACGCGTGTTGCACTGCCTGCACGAGTCGGGTCAACGTGTCTTTCGCATCGCCATAAAGCATGCCTGTCACCGGCTTAAAAAACAAAGGATTCTCAAGACCTGAAAAACCTTTGCCCTGGCCACGCTTCAACACCACCACTGACTTCGATCGATCGACTTCAAGAATCGGCATGCCGGCAATCGGACTGCCGGGATTGTCACGCGCGTCGGGATTAACGACGTCGTTTGCGCCTATAACTACCGCGACGTCGGTGCTTGGAAATTCGGGATTGATCTGCTCGAGTTCGTAAAGCGCCGAGTAAGGCACGTTTGCTTCGGCAAGTAGAACGTTCATGTGCCCTGGCATGCGTCCCGCCACCGGATGGATACCGTATTTGACTGTGACGCCGCGTTTTTCGAGCACGTCAGCCAGTTCGCGCACTGCGTGCTGAGCCTGCGCTGTTGCGAGACCATAACCCGGAACGAAGACGACTTTGTTGGCATAGGCGAGTTGCGTGGCGATATCCTCGAGTCCAACTTCGCGCATCGATCCCTGTTGCTCAGCACCGGCGGAGGCTGTAGCCGCACTTCCAAAAGCACCGAACAGGACGTTGGTCATCGAGCGGTTCATCGCCCTGCACATCAGTATTGAAAGTATGAATCCGGAAAAACCATCAAGCGTGCCGGCGATGATTAGGACTTTGTTTGAAAGTACGAACCCTGTCGCTGCTGAAGCGAGACCGGCATACGAGTTTAGTAACGACATCACCACGGGCATGTCAGCCGAGCCGATTGGCATCACCAGCAGCAGTCCAAAGATGAACGCCAGACCGACCATCGTGAAAAACAGCGGCATCGAACCTGGAAAGACAACGAGGTAGACAAAGATACCGATCGTGATCGCGAGCAGGGCCATGTTGAAAACATTCTGGCCCTTGTAAGTCATCGGCGTACCGCGCACGAGGCCCTGGAGTTTGGCGAAGGCGAGCAAACTGCCGGTAGTGGTGAGTGCGCCCAGCATCACTTCGAAGCCAAGTGCACTCATCGTGATCGTCTCGAGATGACCGCCTTGCGAATAGACTCGATAGAACTCAGATATACCGACGAGTGCTGCAGCGAACGCGCCAAATGCGTGTGAGAGCGCGGTTCGTTGCGGCATCGCCGTCATCGGCACCCACAAGCCCATCGCGAGTCCGACCACCGATCCCACCGCGAGTCCCGCCAGAATCCACGTGTAAGTGACGATCTCGTGATGCATCAACGTGCCGATGATGGCCATCAACATGCCAAATTCGGCGAGATGCATACCGCGCTTCGCGCTCTCGGGATGGCTCAGCCCCTTCAATCCGAGGATGAAGAAGATTGAAGCGAGCAGGTAGCTGAGTTCGATGAAGTAGGTTTGCATCCGTGGGATCTGTGGCTAGTCTTTCTTTGCAATCTCTTTGCGCTTAAACATCTTCAACATGCGATCAGTGATAACGAAACCGCCCACCACGTTTGTGGTCGAACAAACGACTGCGATGAAGCCGAGGATCGTGCTGACAGTGTTGTATCGTGCTCCCGCAGTAACGATCGATCCCACCAGCGAGATTCCGGAGATCGCATTCGTTGCGGACATCAAGGGTGTGTGCAACAGTGGTGGCACTCGCGAGATCACCTGGTAACCCAGAAACGCCGCGAGTGCGAAAACGTAAAGCGCGGAGATTAAGTTTTCTGATGACATCCCAATTTGCTCCTAACCTGGTTGGGCCTGTAACGCAGCCGCCACTCGTTGATTGACGACCTCGCCACTATGCGTGACGCACGATGGACCAACCACGTCGTCCTTCATGTCGATCTGCAACTGACCATCTTTAATCAGCAACGAGAGAAACGAGGTGACGTTGCGCGAGTAGAGTTGGCTGGCGTGAACCGGCACAGTTGCTGGCAGATTCGTGGGAGCCACGATCGTTACGCCGTCGCGTTCGACTACTACATCCGCCTGGCTGAGTGCACAGTTGCCGCCTGTCGAGCCGGCGAGATCGATGACGATCGAACCTCGCTTCATTCCGTCTACAGCCTCCTTCGTGATAAGGAGTGGAGCGCGTCGTCCGGGTACTTGTGCGGTGGTAATAATCACGTCAGCGCTTTTCGCATGTTCTGCAATTAACGCGCGCCCGCGATTCATTGCTTCGTCGGATAGCTCGACTGCATAGCCGCCCGCATCTTCAGTTTTGATTCCGCCAAGATCGACTTCGAGAAACGTGGCGCCAAGTGATTTCACCTGTTCGCCGGCCGCGGCGCGCACGTCGTAACCCTCGACGACGGCGCCGAGTCGCCTCGCAGTCGCGATTGCCTGTAACCCGGCGACACCCGCGCCCAGCACAAGTACACGCGCCGGCGGCACAGTACCGGCCGCCGTCATTAACAAAGGAAACATTCGTGGAATGTGGGCGGCGCCAATCAGCACGGCTTTGTAACCAGCCACTGTTGCCATCGACGACAGTGCATCCATCGCCTGTGCGCGCGTGATGCGTGGAATCAACTCGACTGAAAAAGTGGTGATGCCCCGATCGACTGCCGGCAGAAGCGCAGCGGGTTCATCGAGCGGGCGAAGAAAGCCGATGACGACGGCGCTCTTTTTGAGTCGCGCAAAATCGTTTGCGGGTGGCCGATTTACAACTGCCAGAACATCAGCATTGGCCAGGAGTGCTTCTCGGTCAGAACTTATTTCAGCGCCGGCTTCACGATACTCGTCATCCGTTCGCGCGGCGTTGAGTCCGGCGCGACTCTCGACCTGGACCATCGGGCCAAGCGCGGTGAGCTTCTTGACTGATTCAGGCATGAGCGCAACGCGCGCTTCACCTTCCTGTGTCTCCCGCAACACAACGATCTTCATAGCATGCTCCGTTTGCAGGAAAGGTAAGAAAAGGGGAGGTGAAGTTCTCGCGCTCGGTTGTTGCCAACAACTCCGAAGTTCGCCATAGACTCGGTACGTTCGTGTGGATCAGCTAGCGTTAAGCGCGTGCAGTATAGCAAAATTTACGCGTAGCATCCGGTATGGGTGAAGAGCCATCGTGAATGTGTACGAGGTGAACGGGTGAATATGAGGATTCTGAGCGCGTTGTTGGGTGTGTTTAGCGGTCTGATCTATGGCCAGTTAATGCGACAAATAACCTTCAGAGCGTTGCTTCTTACTTACGACCCGGCTCATCCCGGCCCAATGATTCCTGATGCGATGGATGGGCGCGGCTGATTACATTTGTGGTGACAGTAATCGCCTCGGTCACCGGTGTGCTCGTGGGTATCGTCGTCGCCCTGATCCTGACTTGGACACGGTCAGTACCACCTCGCCGTAGCGGGTGGGTGCATGCGCAGCAAACTTAGCAAATCGAGCGCATCTACTTCGTACCCACCCGCTACCGCGAGGTGGTACTGACCGTGTCCAACAGTG
>Ga0209215_1000033_pt1 | contig 134100 bp, 102 predicted proteins | sample TexAe_OM2H0_M2_FD_187938 | JGI IMG/M metagenome (GOLD analysis project Ga0209215, IMG submission 187938) | Forest soil microbial communities from Davy Crockett National Forest, Groveton, Texas, USA - Texas A ecozone_OM2H0_M2 (SPAdes) (version 2) | ecosystem: Environmental > Terrestrial > Soil... | reverse complement strand
ATCGCGAAGGCCATCATGGGACCAAACTGTGAAGCCGCGATTGAAGGCGAGATGACATTCGATGAAAGGGCGAATGAGATGACCGGGTCGCAGACTCAAACTAATTGTGAAGGTAAGGCAGTTGGTAAGGTGGCCGCCGCGCGAAGATGACCGCGCAAAGGAAGATCTATTCCCAACCTGTTAGAGCCATTTGAGATTCAGAATCTGCTAGCTCAGCTTCAAAAGCCTATCCGCTTAATGGTTCTGCTGGACAGTCAATACTGCCCATTTGTTTGCCCAAAATGCAGTGGATATTTAGGAGTGCGAATTTACTGAGGAAATTGGTAGGCGCGTGGGGATTTGAACCCCAGACCCCTACCGTGTCAAACGCGGACCCAGCGCCGCGTATAACGCGTATACGTTTTTTGCGACGTAAAACTAAACCGAGCGGCTAGAGAAGTCACTCATACGCTGCATAAACTGTATAAGAGTCAGGCGCATTCCGGCAAAATTCCGGCAAATTCAATTGCTTACAAACCGCGCGCAAAAATCCGGGGGCCTGCTTCTATCGTCTCACGGCCCATCCTTATCTTCTTTCACTCACGATCCACTCGCGGATATATGCTGGGCAATTCTCTAATTTCATGCCGCCTGTTTCACAAATCTCCAGAAACTTCACTGCGCCCCGATCCACAAGCTTCACATCCGTCAAGTCAATAATGATGCTCTGCCGCTCTGGCTCGGCTTTGAAGAGTCTTTGCAACTCCGGCAATTGTTCCTGCTCGATCCGACCACTCAGCCGGAAAACTGTTTCTTCTTCAGCGGTACATCTTTGAATCTTCAACGTCATCTGCTTTTCTCGTTGGCCTGCCGATTTCTGCGTCGTGCTAGCGATCCTCCAAAGCCCTGCGGTCATTTCCTCGGCACCCGAATGTCAGACCTATTAATAAGGACATGGAATTTCATTGCCACGGAAATGACCGTAGTTTTACAACCGCACCGTCTGGGCGAATCAGTACATCATGAGCGCGCAACCTTGGGGATCATTGTGAAGCCGTCATGCTGTTGCCCTTTTGAGAACGCGAGCAAATCCTCGTTAACTGGGCCTTGATCGCAATGCAAAGACCGTGGGGCACCAATGCAGACTCTCAGAATTGCGCCCTTGACGAGCGTGGCCTGGAGCTGTCCGGAGTCCGCAAACGGCACGATCTGATCGTCGTCACCCTGCAGAAAGAGCGTTGGTACGTCGAACTCCTTCAGGTCCCGAAAGGATTAGTGAGTAAGTGTCGGGCGCAAAATTCAGGCCTCCCTAAAGCAGTGAGAATGAGGCGCTGCGCGTCGGAGCGTAGTCGCGCACCAAGAACCGCACCGGCCGAGCCTCCGATAAGATGACGTCGAAGATAGCCTTGCCTCGCTCGGCTTTCTGGACCAGTACACTCCTTTTAGGCATCCTCACGATTCAATCGCGGTTCATTTCATTACTGCAGATCGCTTGCCACAGCTCCTGCAAAATCGGACTACGATTCAACTCATGAATTTAAAGGATTTGTAGAAACTTAGCCGAGGACATGCAGACTTTGCTGAACGCCAAACCTGACGTCGAGACAAAATACGGACGCCAAATACGGCGTTCGCTAACTTGAGCGATTTTGATTTGTTGAGGTCGGAGACTGGACGTTAGCAGCGGTACTTCGATTCGATGCCTAGCTTCTTCATGCGGTTCCGAAGAGTTGACGCTGGCAATCCCAGGATTTCCGCGGCTCCACCCTTACCCGCGATCAGACCTTTAGTCATCTGCAACACTTCCGAGATATGCTCTCTTTCGGCTTCGGCCAATGTGCAAACCCTTGCCGACTGAGAATCCGGCTTTAAGGTTCTCAAGTTCGAAGGATCGTGAGAAGTTTCAACCAGAGCGGTTTCAATAGTCTTCGTCTCGTTCTGAAGAGAATCTGTCGGTGACACGCGTCCCTCCTGAACTGTTAGCCATGCCTCGTCGATCCAAAAGGTGTCGCCGCTGCAGAGGATCACGGCTCTTTCGATAAGATTTTGCAGTTCACGAATGTTGCCAGGCCAATGGTATGCCTGGAACAATTCCACCGCCCTGTTATCGATCCGGCGGATCTGTTTTCCCATATTTTCGGCAAACCGCTTCACGAAGTACTCGACCAGGATTGGAATATCTTCTTTCCGTTTCCGGAGAGCAGGGACTTCAATTGGGAATACGTTCAAACGGTAGAACAGATCAGTCCGAAAGTTACCTGCTGCAATCGCGGCCGATAAATCACGGTTTGTCGCCGCAAGTACGCGAACATCTACTGGAATGACGCGATTACCTCCCACTCGTTCAAATTGGCGCTCCTGCAGCACACGCAGCAACGCAATCTGGGTCTCAGCCGGAAGCTCGCCAATCTCATCGAGAAAGATAGTGCCGGCGTGCGCCAGTTCAAACCGGCCCCGGCGCTGCTGCATCGCGCCGGTGAATGCTCCTTTCTCATGGCCAAAGAGTTCCGAAGCGATCAGCGAAGCAGGTATCGACGCGCAATTCACGCTGATAAATGCGAAGCTCGAACGTTTTGAATGTTTATGTATGGCGCGGGCGACCAGTTCTTTACCAGTTCCGGTTTCGCCTGTTATCAAGACTGTGGAATCGGTGGGGGCGACTCTTACGATATTCGAAAGCACGGTTTGCAGGGCTGGCGATGACCCTACAATCTCCTCAAACATCGACGCCTTAACGACCTCCTCGCGCAACGCCACGTTCTCATTCTGAAGTCGCTGCTCAGCCTGCTTGCGCTCCTCGATATCGGTCGCGCCGACGTACCAACGGATGAGGCGTCCTTGCTCATCTCGTAGCGGGTTCCTGCGGAAAAGAAACCAGCGATACTTCCCATCACTTCTGAGTAAACGTACTTCAATTTCGTGCGGGAGGCCGCTTAGGAATTGGCTTTGAACTTCGCTCAGCAAGCGTTCCCAATCATCGGGATGAAAAAGCCTATGAGGGTGGGAGTCTCGCCAGTCTTCAAGAGTAAGGCCGAAGTAATCGAGCGTGGTCTGATTGGCATAAAGACGAGCGGGCTCGGGATCAGGCCCTATTATGGCGACGTGCTGGGGCGCGAAATCTAACATCTGCCGAAGCTCTATTTCGCTTTGCCGGATCTTGTCTTCCGCCTGCTGTGCTGCGGTGATGTCCGTCACGGCACCCACAAATTCGAGCTTGCCCGACTGGGTGTTCGACATGCGCGCGATAACGTGGAGGTGCTTGACGGAACCGTCCGGCATCTGCAAGCGATGCTCAATATCAAAATCTGTCTTTTCGTTGGTCGCGTGGTCAATAGCCTGCTGCGCACGATCTCTGTCGTCGGGATGAATTCGCTGAAATACCAACTCCAATGTTGGCTTAAGCGCTCGATCGTATTCAAAGATGTCGTAGGTCTCCTCCGACCAGTAAATCTCTCCGTTGACAACATTCCAGCCGAAACTGCCCGTGTGGCTAATGCTCTGCCCTTCAGCCAGGAAAGCCTCGCTGCGTTGCAGATCGGAATAGAGCGTGGCGTTCTCCAGTGAAATCGCGGCTTGCGATGCCAGCATCTCCAGCACGGCGACCCGGTCCGACGTGAACGCGCGCGGCGTCAGATTGTTCTCCAGATAGAGTGCGCCAATCAGCTTCGTTTGTTTGACGATGGGCAAACACAGGACGGACCGGGGACTCTTCTGCCGCACGTATTCGTCCTCTGAGTACAGGCTCCCGGCTGAAGCATCATCAAGGACCAAGCTCTCGCGCGTCCGAATCACGTAATGAAGCGCAGCTTGCGGCAGATCAGCCGGCGTGACGGCTGCCCGTCGAACGGTTACCTCGATGCTGCTGTTGCTGGTAACGGCCTCCGCCTCGATCTGCGGCTCATTGCCGCGGAGCAGGATGAGCAGACATCGCTCGGCCCCTGCATGCTCAACCGCGATTCGCATGAGTGTTTCGATTAGCTTGGGAAGGACGATCTCACTCGAGAGGGCCTGTGACGCCTTGACGAAGGTCTCGACGTCCAACCGCCCGACTAGCGTGCCAATCGTGCCTATGGGGTAGGTAGAATCAAGTTCCTCGCGCAGGTGAGGGTAGCGTTCGTCGAGTTGCTTCACCTTGCCGAGTGCGCCCCAGCGGTTGTAGCAGTTCCGCGCTTTGCGTAGATAGGCATGCGCGATGGTCTCAAAGCCGCGCGCTGCGTAGTACCGCGCGGCCACCTCATGGACCAGCGCCTCGTTCTGCACGAAGCCGTGCTCACGGGCTGACTGAATGGCCTGCTCGTACAGACGCATGGCATCGGCGTCTCGCCCTTCTAGGCGGGCGATCTCGGCCGACACCAGCGTGTGCTTGTCGCCGAACGTCGGCGGGTAGTTGTCGGACCACTCGCGCAGTTGTTCGCGATGCACTATCAGGAGATCGCGCCACCCGCTCTGCTCATCAGCGCTAGCGTCCTCATAGAGTGCCGCCACGGTCAACGCGGCGTAGTAAAAGTAGTCGAGCAGCTGGATCTGGGCGGCTGTGGCCCAAAGGAGCGCCTTCACCTTGTCGGCGGCCGCGAGCGCCGCGGCGTAGTCGCCCGAAAGGAATCGCGTCTTCAGTTTGCCGATCCAGTACCAGCAGATCGTTGTCGGCATCCGGCCCTCCGTGAGTTGGGTCTCGAATGCCGCCTCGTCGAACTGCGCGTCGCTGAAGGTGGAGAGTGTCGCGGTTCGTCCCTGCATGGTCGCGATGAAGCGTTGTTGGCTCTCGCTCATGTCCGCGGCGTCGCCGTACTTGGTTTCCCGGGCGAAGTCCAGCGCCACCTCCGACTCGCGCCACACCGCGTCGAGAGGATCGTTCCGCAGGAGAAGGCCGGTGACAGATTGGAACGTGCCATACCAAGCGAGGGTCAGATCGCCGGTCTCAATCCCTGTGCGAAAGGTCGCCTGCATGCAGTCGATCGCGGTCGCAATCGGCTGCGTCCAGAAGGCAACCTTTCCCATCGCGTATTGAGCCTTGGCGCGGTAGGCGATAAAGCCGTGCTTCTCGACAAGGTCGCAGGCGAGTTTGGCGAAACGGTGGGCATCGCGGTAACGGTGAAAGACAGGCCCGAGCACAGACCCCCAAGAGCCATAGGCGTGCGCGGAAGCGCCGCTCGTCCCATGCTGCGTGCTGATGTTCACCATGCGACACGCGTGCAAGCAATACAGACGAAAGTCGGTAAAGTAGGCGGCGGGGCTCAGGGCCGAGAGCACCTGCATGGCGGCCTGCAGTTCCGGATCGGTCATCAATGGTAGATCGATCAAGTTCTCGATCGGACGCCCATCGAGGGTCTGCCAGACCGTCTCGTATTCAGCCTGGACCTGCTCCAAGGTCGGGTGTGCCGGGAGGTCAATGCCGAACAGGCGCAGGCACGTGAGCGCGCTGTCCACAGCCTGCGGGTTCTCCGACTTCGTGACATGGAACTGGATCTTCAGCTGGTAGACGGCCGCCTGGTCGACTTTCGACGCCCCACGCCCTAGCAAGTCCGCGATAAGTTGCTCGGCTTTGTCGAAGTGACCGCTCAGAAACTCGCACTTCGCGCGTTCGAGCCACAGGCTGAACGTCAACTCGTACTGACTACCCCAGTCTCGATCGTCGAGCAGGGCCATGCCGGCCGAAAAATACGTCGACGCCGACGCATAGGCCGTCGACGCCTTGGCTTTTCGCCCGGCCCGTAGGTTGATCGTTGCCACCTGCACTCTCTCGTCCCGTTCGACGAGCCGTGGAGCGCCCCGATTGAACTGGTTTGCAACATCGAACAGACGCTCCGCAAGCTCGTTGCTCTTGATCCTCGAGTGCAGCACGCGACCTAGCGCCAGGTGCACGTCGACGCGCCGCTCTTCCGGGATCAGTGAATAAGCCGCCTGCTGGATCCGGTCGTGCAGGAACTTGTAGGCGGTATCCAGCCGCAAGACGAGCCCAGCGTGGACGGCTTCGCGCAGTGCCGCGTGTGTCGTCGCCTCCGCTTCCCCGTGAACCACAGTCAGAATGTCGATCGCGGCGACGTTACCCAGGCAGGCGAACTGCTTCAGCGCTTCCTGCGTGGTGGCGGAAAGCCGCTTCAGCTTCTCGACGATGAGATCCACCACGTTGTCGCTGTAGCTCTGGGCACGGATGCGATCCATGTCCCATTGCCAAGCCCGTGTGCCTGGGTCGAATGCGAGCAGTCCCTCTTCGGCCAGCGCGCTGAAGAACTGGATCGCGAAGAACGGATTGCCGCCGGTTTTCTCATGGACCAGTTGGGCTAACGGCAACGCGCGCTCCGGCTCGCAATGCAACGCATCGGCGACGAGCCGGCCCACATCGTCGAGCCCAAGAGGTGTCAGCACGATCCCGTGCACCCGCGCGCCGGCAGTGCGAATCGCCTCCAGCGTGCGCATGAGCGGGTGCGAGGCACCGACCTCATTGTCCCGGTAGGCGCCGACCAGCAACAGGTACCGCACCTCAGAATGCGTGACCAAGTGCTCGAGGAGATCGAGCGTCGCGGCGTCCAGCCATTGCAAATCATCGAGGAACAAGGCGAGCGGGTGCTCTCGCCGCGCGAAGACGGCGACGAAACGCCGGAACACCATCTGGAAGCGGTTCTGCGCCTCTTGCGGCGGCAGGTCTGGAACGGATGGCTGTTTCCCAATGATGAACTCTACCTCGGGGATGAGACTGACGATCAGCTGGCCGTTTGGCCCAACCGCCTCCGCGATAGCGCAACGCCACTCTTCCATGTCCGCTTCGCTCTTGAAGAGGATCTGGCGTACCAGAGTCTGGAAAGCTTGTGCGAGTGTCGTATACGGAATGTCGCGCTTGTATTGATCGAACTTGCCGGATGCAAAAAGCCCACGCGGCGGGACGAGTACCTTGTGCAGTTCGTTCACCACTGAGGATTTACCGACGCCAGAATAACCGGATACGAGCACGAGCTCTGGCGTACCCTGCGTCACGACCCGGTCGAAGGCTGCGAGCAGTGAATCGGTCTCGCGCTCCCGTCCATACAACCGCTCCGGGATCAGCAGCCGGTCTGATACGTCTTGCGCGCCCAGAGGAAATGGATCGATGCGTCCGAGAGATTCCCATGCTGCCAGGCATCTACGAAGATCAGCCTCGACGCCAGCGGCAGTCTGATACCGCTCCTCGGCGATCTTCGCGAGAAGCTTCATGACGATCGCCGATATCGGTTCAGGGACCGTGGCGAGCTCGCTAGGCGGCGTCGGCTGCTGGGCGATGTGGCAGTGAACCCACTCCAGGGGGTCGGCCGCGAGGAACGGCAGCGCGCCCGTAAGCATCTGGTATAAGGTGACGCCAAAAGAGTAGAGATCGCTGCGGGCATCAATCGAGCGATTCATGCGACCAGTCTGCTCGGGCGCCATGTAAGCGAGGGTGCCGGCGATGATCTCCGGTGGTGCGGGCGCTTGGCGCTCGTGCGGCAGTCGGGATGCAATCCCGAAGCCGGTTAGCCATACGTTGTCGTCGTCGTCGACGAACAGATTGGTAGGCTTGATGTCCTTGTGTATGAGGCCGTGACGATGAACTTGGCCGAGTGCTGCCGCCAAGCCAATGGCGATGTGCAAGCAGCGAATCAGATCGAGCGTTTGCCCCTGGGCCCGCTCAAGAATCCGATCAAGGGGCTCCCCGCCGGGGTCCTTGAGTACGAGGATTGTCCGCCCTTCGGGACGAGTGAGCGCCAAAGGCTGGGCGGCCCACGAGGGATCGAGTTCGGCTGCGAGTGAGTATTCGTGCTCGAGCCGTCTGAGACTTTGAGGCGACGGCTGTTCTGCTTTGATTGCAACTACAAGGATCGGTAATGGGTTGCAATCCTGCCGGCCTCTATACAGGATGAAGTCCGCGCCTTCCCGGAGAGGCTCCAGCGCGTACCCAGAAGGCGCTGTCTTTGAAGGCATCCTCATCGCCACGGCCGCACAATCTTAATATTTAGTTTAGTAGGACGTTATTGTAGCTCGTAAATGGTCAGGCTGCGTAGGTCACTTAACTGCCTCGCCCTCGCCGCTCGAATTCTCAGTTCCAGCGACAAAGCCGATTAAGATCGTTTCAACCTCTCAACGTGGTGGACGCCGTATTTGGCGTCCGTATTTGACTTCGATGGTCAGATTTGGCGCTTGGCCACTTGGTCCTTTGTTCGCTTGATTTCCACAAACCCCTTGAATTCATGAAAGTGGCTCATGGTGCCAGGTCGCGGCAGAGGCGGTAGGCAATTTGCTCTGCAACTGGGCGACTGAGTAGACGAGAGAGATGAGAGCTCGGCTGACAATCGTATGCTGAAAGTCGTTTATGTCCGTTGAGCTCGCGGCATGTACAGACCATCACATCTTTTTGTGCAAGGCCGCGCCGAAGGATAGCTGGAGATCGCAAAATGAAAGTAGAGGAAGGAAAAAGCGATGAGTGTAAGTAGTCTGGATATTCGCAAGGAGACCGACAGTTTAGGTGAAGTTGACGTTCCTGCCGCCAAACTCTGGGGCGCTCAAACTCAACGTTCGCTCGAGCACTTCAGCATTGGGCAGGACCTGATTCCGCGCGAGATGATCACCGCCTATGCGATCTTGAAGAAGGCCGCTGCCACCGCAAACCATAACAGCAAGCGGCTCGACGGTGAGCGGTATAAGTTGATCGTTCAGACTTGCGACGAAATCCTCGCCGGGCAGCATCACGATATGTTCCCGTTGCATGTGTGGATGACGGGCAGCGGCACTCAATTCAACATGAACGTGAATGAGGTGATCTCCAACCGCTGTTGCCAGCTCGCGGGCACACCACTCGGAAGTAAGAGGCCGGTACATCCCAACGATGACGTGAATATGGCCCAGTCGTCTAATGATTCATTTCCCTCGGCCATGTATATCGCGGCGGCGGTGAATGTGAAGCAACGACTCATGCCGGCAGTTAAGGCGCTGCACGATGCGATCTCTGCGAAGGTCGAACTGTGGAAGGACATCGTCAAAATCGGTCGCACGCACATGCAAGACGCTACACCGCTTACTCTAGGGCAAGAGTGGTCGGGTTATGAGGACATGCTCGCGGACGATCTTGAGCGGATCGAAGATGCTCTGAACGGCGTATACCGCCTCGCTTTGGGCGGCACAGCAGTGGGAACAGGCATCAACTCAGCGCCCGGTTTTGCGGAGGGCGCGGCGGCCCAGATCGCCAAGCTCACTGGCCTACCCTTCGTAACAGCACCCAATAAGTTCACAGTTCAGGGCGCTCACGACGCGCTGGTGCAGTTGTCCGGCACACTGCGCACACTAGCCGTGTCCCTCTACAAGATAGGCAACGACATTCGCCTGATGTCTTGTGGGCCACGAGCCGGCTTTGCCGAATTGGTGATTCCGGAAAATGAGCCGGGCTCGTCGATCATGCCAGGCAAGGTCAACCCGACCCAGTGTGAAGCACTCACCATGATTGCCGTGCAGGTCATGGCCAACGACGTCGCGGTGGGTTTTGGGGGCGCTGGTGGCTATCTCGAAATGAACGTCTACAAGCCTCTGACCATCTTCAACATCACCCATTCCATCACGATCATGACAGATGGCTGCACAAACTTCCGCAAGTTCCTGGTGGACGGCACAAAACCCAATCTGAAGAAGATCAACGAATACGTTGAGCGCTCGCTAATGCTGGTGACGGCACTCTCGCCCGTGATCGGCTATGACAAAGCGTCGAAGATTGCGCATTACGCGATGGACCACGACCTCACGCTCAAGGAAGCCGCGCTGAAATTGGGATTTGTAACTGAAGACGAGTTCAACCGGGTCGTCGATCCGGCGAAGATGGTCTACCCGTACGTTGCAACGAGCTAATGAAAATCACAGATCCAACTCGATACAAACAGACAAAGGGAGAACAAGGAATACCATGATTACTAATAAGCCGGGAATAGAATTGCTCCAGAACCCATCACTCAACAGGTCAACAGCTTTCACAGAGGCTGAAAAGCAGGCCCTCGGAATTGTTGGACTCGTCCCAGATGTTACCGAAACCGAGGATCTGCAGTTGAGGCGAGTCATGATGCAACTCGCGCAGAAAAATACTGACCTCGATCGCTACATCTACCTGATCAATCTACTGGACCACAACGAGACGCTCTTCTATCGGACTGTCATGTCCGACCCGGCGCGGTTTCTTCCGATCGTTTACGACCCAACGATCGGGGAAGCCTGCCTCAAGTTCGGTCATATCTATCGCCAGCCACGTGGCATGTATCTCTCGATGACACGGCGCGGCAAAGTAAAAGAAGTTCTGAAGAACTGGCCGGAAAAAGACGTACGGTTTATCTGCGTGACAGATGGCGGCCGCATCCTCGGACTTGGCGATCTCGGGGCAAATGGCGCCGGCATACCTATCGGTAAGCTACAACTGTACACCGCTTGCGCTGGAGTGCCACCGAAGTACCTGATGCCGATGTATCTCGATGCGGGAACCAACAACGAGCAGTACCTGCACGATCCGTTGTACCTCGGTGTGCGCAAGGCTCGTCCATCGACCGAGGATCTTTATTCCTTTGTTGATGAGTTCGTCGAGGCTGTGCAGGAGGTATTCCCGAAGTGTTGCATTCACTTCGAGGACTGGACGGGTACGGATGCAGTGCACTTGCTCCAGCGTTACCGCGACAACTACTGCATCTACAACGACGACGTTCAAGGTACTGCTGGGATCGTCCTTGCAGGCATGATTAATGCCGCCAAGATCAAGGGCACGAAGCTGAGTGATGAGAAGTACCTTTTCCTGGGCGCAGGCTCGGCCGGCATCGGCCTTGCAGATCTGCTTTGCTCAGCGATGGTCCAGGAAGGACTGACACTCGAACAAGCCCAGTCGAAGGTCTACATGTTTGATATCAATGGCCTGTTGGAGACGACTCGAACGGACCTCGCAGACTTCCAGAAGCCTTACGCTCACAAGCACGCGCCGACCAAAGATTTTGTGGCTTCTATCAAGAGCATTAAACCGACCACGATCATCGGCGTCAGTACCATCGGCGGTGCTTTTACGCAGAATGTCATCGAGAGCATTTCGCGCATCAACGAGCGCCCTGTAATTCTTGCTCTTTCTAACCCGACCGAGAAAGCCGAGTGCACACCCGAGCAAGCCTATACATGGTCCAAGGGGAAGGCCATCTATGCAGCCGGTGTTCAATTTCCACCGGTCCACTTGGATGGGCAAACATTCTTGCCGGGGCAAGCCAATAACTTCTACGTCTTCCCGGCCATCGGAATGGCGATCTACGCAACCCTGGCGTCGAGAGTTACCGACGAGATGTTCATCGAGGCTGCGGGTGCTGTGGCAGACCAGGTGCCATCCGAGTTGCTGAACCAGGGCCTCCTTTACCCGCTGCAGTCGAACATTCTGGAGACGGAGATTCAGACCGCTGCTCGTGTAGCGAAGCTGGTCTTCGATTCGGGACTCGCTCGCGTCAAACGGCCTGCCGACATGGTTACGTTCATTCGTGAACATGTCTACAAGCCCGAATACCCCAAAGGAACAATTTCGGCAACCGTCTAAAGGCGACTAGAGACACGCTTCGAGGATGGGCCTCGCCGCTCAGAATGGTGGCGAGGACGCCACCTGCGTGCTTCAGACTCTTCATGTTCAAAAGAAGTTTTATATGTTCGGCCAGTACTTGCAATTTCTGTTTTTATTGTGGTCGGGTCTTTGTGTATTTGCATTGCCGGTCTATTCCCAGACCGCTCAAGACGAAACACTCAGCGGTCCGGACAGGCACGAGACGCCTGGTCAGGAACGCGATCATCTCTTCGGGGACTGGGGCGGAATGCGAACGCGACTGCTGAGGCGCGGAGTGAAAGTGGATTTGCAGTACGTCAGCGATTTTCTCTGGAACATCAAGAGCGATCGAAATGTGCGACTTGCCAGTTGGAACCGCATCCGGGGAACGGTAGATATCGATTTTGGTGAGTTGAGCGGTGACCGGGGATTGTATTTCCATGCGACAGGGCTCTGGCAGGGCGGCGGTAACCTCGGATCATTCCTTGGGCTGCTCACAAGCCCCAGCGGGCTGGCCAGCGCAAATACATTTCGACTCGATTCATGGTGGGTCGAGAAGCGATGGAAGAACGAACGTATCGTTGTGCGCGCGGGTCAGTTTGCGGGCCAGGATTTCTATGGCGCTCAGCATTATGCAGCGTCGTTCATTTTCGAGCCGATGGGCTATGCTTTGGGCAATTTATTCACGACCTTCGAGACGTTCGATCCTCCTTCCACGCCTGCCGCTGAGATCCGGGTCGTTCCGCGCCACAACCTATATATGAAATCAATGGTGATGGCCGAAGACCGGGCGCCCTTTTCGCATAACCCCTCCGGCTTCATTCCGCAATTCCATGGAGATCCTGTGATCGTCTCGGAGATTGGATTTACTCCGGGCAAGAAAGCCTCATCCGTACGGGCCTTCGACAATGTTGAAACTCGAAAAGGTTACTCCGGCCTCTATCAGTTTGGCGCCTCCTACAATCCGGGAAAGTTCACGGTGCCAACTAGCACTACCCCGCGATCCGGCAATTACCTTTTGTACGGGATGGCAAGCCAGGCTCTCTGGCGGGTGGACCAAAAAAAAGCAAAGGGCCTTGACGCGACGATTGCATACGACTGGAGTCCTCCAATCGCGAACCGCAACAATACGCTGCTTACGGCGGGGCTGCGCTTTAACGAGCCGCTCCCTCTACCCTTTCATAACACCATGTCGCTGGGCTATGTGCGAAATAGCTTGAGCCAGAAATTTCGCACACCCGGCACAACCCCATTCAAGCCCGAGCACGCCGCAGAGTTCAACGTTCTATTGGAAGTAGGACCATTCCTTGTGCAGCCCGTTTTCCAGTACTACGCGAATGTGGGAGCGGGATCGCAGCGAGCTGTCGTTTGCGGGTTCAGAACCAAAGTGGAGTTCTAGGGAACACAAGGAGATCGTCAAATGAACATCAGCGGACTAGTCGGAGCATTACTGCCGGTATTTTTTGTACTTGCACTAGGCTATGTCGCCGGCAGGCGTCATTCGTTTAATGCTGACCAGGCCGCGGGTTTGAGCAAGCTCGCGCTTAACTTCGCGCTACCCGCATCGCTATTCGTCGGCATGACAAACATTAGGAGAGAACTGCTTCTGCAGCAGGGCCGTCTTGTTCTAGCCTTGATGCTCGCTCATGTTGGCCTTTTCCTGGTCGCATGGTTTCTCTTACGGAGGGTAAAGTCGCTGCAAGGTGCTGCCTCGATCATCTGTGCGCTTATGCTCGCGACCTCAGCTACTCCGGTCTTCGGCATTGCAGTGCTGCAGCCACTGCTTGGCGAGACCAGCACAGGCACAGTGGGACTGGTGGCGTTGGCGATCAACCTTGTCGTGCCGACGGCCATTATTCTGCTGGAAATGACAAGCCCCGGGAGCGGGCCAAATAGTTCAGCATCGACTTCTCGTCGAGCGCAGGTTCTGTCCGGACTCAGATCCGGATTGAAATCACCCTTGCTCTGGGCTCCGGTGTTGGGCGTTTTGATCGTCTTAGTTGGTATCCACATTCCCAGCGGCATCGCAAGTTGCTTCGAAATGATAGGTTCCGCGACGTCCGGAGTAGCCGTCTTTACAGTCGGACTCACTCTTGCGGCAACTGCGTTTCATTTCTCGCGAGCTGTCGTCTTGAGCACGATTGGTCGTATCACCGTGCAGACTCTGGTCCTATTCGTATTGTTGCGCCTGCTTCATGTCCAGGGGCCATTCGCGCGGGAGGCGCTCGTCTGTACCAGCTTTCCCATTGCAACGGTCGTCGTATTGCTAGCCACAAGGTACAAGGCAATGGAAGCTGAATCGGCGTCGACACTTCTTCTCTCAACGCTGTCACTTGTACTGACAGTGCCAATTAACATCGCCATTGGGAAATAGAGGTAACAGATGCCAAATCTCAATGTGGTTATTCCGGGTTTTATCGACGCTGCCATCAACGAGGCCGCTGCCGCTCGCGGAACTTCAAGCGAGAGAATCGTAACTGCGGCACTCGGTCAGTACTTTAAAACCACTCGCCATCGGCTCTATCAAATCTCTACCGCGGCCGCGCATGTTGAAGGTTTTTACGAGGGCTCGGTTTCGAGCGAAATTGCTCTCCCCAGACTGATTGAAACACTCGTAATCACGGTGGGGCATGCAGAGGCCGAGCGATGTCTGCTCATCCTTCTCCATGGCAACAAGCCGCAGATCGAGGCAGAGGCCACCGCCGGCCGCGACGGTGTTGAAGTCCACGTTCGGCAACAAGGCGTAAGGCCATCTGATCTGCCCCAATCCGCGCTCCACTACGTGATTCGGACGCGGGAGCCCGTGGTCCTCGATGATGCGTCGATGAGTAGCTCTTTTTCGAAGGATGCGTACGTGCGGCAGAACCGCCCCAAATCCGTACTTTGCCTGCCCATTGTCCAACAAACCAAACTCGTCGGCGCACTCTATCTCGAGAACAATTTGACGCCAGGGGCCTTCACGTCGGAACGAGTCGCCGTGCTGGAGTTGCTGGCTTCGCAGGTGGCGAGTTCTCTGGAGAATGCCCGCCTCTATTCTGATCTGCAACGCAGCGAAGCCTTCCTCGCTGAAGGGCAGAGCATCAGCTTGACCGGAAGCTTTGGCTGGAACGTTCAAAGCGGAGAAATCCAATGGTCAGAGGAGACTTACAATATCTTTGAACTCGAGCGAGCGGTAAAGCCCACATTGGATCTGGTAATGCAACGCATTCATCCCGACGACCGGGCTTTCGTGCAGGAGACCATCGACCGTGCATCTAGGGAAAAGACAAATTTTGATTTTGAGCATCGCTTGCTGTTACCGGACGGTGCGGTCAAGCACCTCCACGTCATAGCTCATTTGCAGAATTCATCTGGCACTCTCGAGTTTGTAGGGGCCGTGATGGACGTGACGTCTACCAGGCAGGCCCAAGAAGCACTACGGAAAGCGCAAGCGGATCTTGCCCACGTCAGCCGCGTGGCCATGATGGGCGAGCTGGTTGCTTCGATCGCTCATGAAGTCAATCAACCACTCGGTGCAATAGTCAGCAACGGTCATGCGTGTGTGCGCCTTCTTTCTCGCGAGACGGCAGATCCGGATAAGTCGCGTTTAGATAAGTTGCGCGAAGTTATTCAGCGTATGATCAGCGACGGTATGAGGGCGAGTGAAGTACTTAAGCGGATTCGCGATCTCTTGCACAAGGCTCCTCCTGAAAAGGAACGGCTGAATATTAATGAAACCGTTCAGGAGGTGATCGAGTTGGTCCATAGCGACGTGCTCAAGAGTAAGGTCAAGTTGCGGGCCCATCTGGCGGCCGATCTCCCACCAGTCGTAGGAGACCGGATTCAATTGCAGCAGGTCATCCTGAATCTGATACTCAATGCCAGAGACGCTATGAGCGAGGTGCGCACACGTCCACGTGAGCTTCTAATTACAACACTAAGGAATAAGTCTGGTGACGTAGTAGTGGCCGTGCGAGATTGCGGCAAAGGGCTGGACCCAAAGTGTACGGAAAGGATCTTCGACCCGTTCTTTACTACTAAACCAGAAGGCATGGGTCTTGGACTCTCTATCAGTCGACGGATCATCGAAGACCATCACGGCACACTTTGGGCTAAACCAAACAAGGACAGAGGAGCGACCATACAGTTTGCCCTCCCGCCGAGCAGCGGGAGTGAATCATGAAGAAAGTCGAGTTGTATTCGTGATCGATGACCTCCCATCCATGCTCACGACGATCAGGGAGCTTATCGAAGCTGTCGGACTCAGTTGCCAGACCATTGGGTCAGGGCAAGACTTCTCAAGAACTAGCTGCCGGCTCTAACCAGTTGGCTGGTTCTCGACATGCCCCTTCCGGCTCAGCGGTCTCAACCTCAAGCGAGAACTGATGGAGAGTGATGAATTTACGACGTCACAGAGCAGCTAACTCTGATACTTGTTTTGACTGGATCAACTGGCTGGGATTCCGGGGTGGAAGTGGAGCAATTTGGAGCAAGGGAAAACGCGGTTAATACTGTTAAGTTGCTAAGGAAATTGGTAGGCGCGTGGGGATTTGAACCCCAGACCCCTACCGTGTCAAGGTAGTGCTCTACCCCTGAGCTACGCGCCTAAAGAGTCTTTCAAATCGCCCCAAATGTGAATACTAATTTGGGCGAGGGCCGAAAGTAACAAAGCGGAATAGACAGTGTCAAGAAGGGCCGCGGAAGCCTCTCGATTCATCTTGGAAATGGAATACGGACAGCCGCTTAATATAGCCTGTGAGTGAAGTAAGCTTGATATAGTTTAGACGTCCTCGCTCAACCTTCAGTTCCATTCAAGGTAAGCTTATATAGTTTCAACGCCCTCGCTCAAACCTTCAGTTCCATTCAAGTTAGCTAAGAAGCCGCTGGCTGCTTTTTAGGCCACTGGCTTGTCCGGTGGTCCCTAACGCTCGTTGCTAACCACCTCTACTACTTCACTCCAGCGCGCAAGCGCCGGATGGAAAAGGAATTTCTCTGTAGCAACGAACGGAACAAACCACGGGGCAAGCCCGTGGCCTTAACGAGTTAAGTACCGTGCGCGGGATTTTGGTTAACTACCATGCGGGGGATTTTGGCCTTGGGCGAATTTCTTAATTTCATCGGCTAGGTCGACGTTTTGGCGACTTCCTGACTCAGGCGATCCCATTCCTCATATAGATTCTGCAACGAGCCCTCGATCTGCTCATGCTCCCGCTTAAGCGAGATCATCGCCTTGGCATCGCGTACGGTGTCAGAACTTCCCATCTGATTGGAGATCTCATTCAATCTTGCCTCTGACTCAGCGATCTCACTCTCAATAGCAGACGGATCTCGCAAGACAGTTTTCTTCTTAACAACTTTGACTGGTCTATCTGCCGGCGCGATATTAGTTTTCCTGGCAGACTTCTGCTGTCGCGTTGATGTTTGCTCCAAAACACTTTCCTGCTTCACATCAACAGAAGGTTGAGCTGACAGATCCACCAGATTTTCCGGCGCTCGCTCATCACCAGTGTCCGAAGTTCTTCCCAACTTCCAATCGTGATACTCCGTGTAATCACCATCGTAATGTTCGGCGTGGCCCAAGCCGTCCAACGCCAGTATCTGCGTGGCAACTTTATCCAAAAAGTATCGATCATGACTGATCGTTACGATCGTTCCTTCATAAACGGAGAGAGCTTCCTCGAGCGCTTCTCGCGAAGGGATGTCGAGGTGATTTGTCGGCTCATCGAGTACGAGGACGTTTACTCGCGAATAGATCAATTTCGCGAGGGCGAGTCTTCCCTTCTCGCCACCCGACAAATCGCGAACGTGTTTATACACATCGTCGCCGGTGAAGAGAAACTTTGCCAGGAACGAACGCAGCTCACCGGCGGTCGCCGTTGATGGGGCCACTCTACGTAACTCCATGATGATCTCATTGCGATCGTCGAGGTCATCCAGTTGTTGAGCGTAGTATCCGACCTGGACCTTTGTACCCCAGCGCACTTCGCCGACGAGCGGCTCTAGCTTACCCAGAATGGTCTTTAAGAAAGTCGTCTTTCCGGAACCATTTGGTCCAATAATGCCGAGACACTCTCCGCGACGGAGAATAAACCTGATGTCAGCAGCAAGAACTACCGGCTCGTATCCAACCGACAGATCATTAACGGTAAGGACGTGGTTGCCGGTTCGTTCGATAGTTTGTAGACGAAAGTCTCCAGAAGATTGATCCACTCGAACGGCATCGACTCGTTCAAGTTTCTCCAACATTTTTCGGCGTGACTTTGCCTGTTTTGTTTTTTGCCCGGCAAGATTACGTCGAATAAACTCCTCAGTCTTCGCGATCAGTTGCTGCTGATTGTCGTATGCTCTTTGTTGAGCTTCACGACGTTCTTCCCGCTCAACGAGAAAGGCAGAATAGTTACCTGTGTAACTAGTCGCTTTGCCATTTTCAACTTCGATAATTCTCTTGCACGAACGGTCAAGGAAGTATCGATCGTGACTCACGATCACATAAGCTGAAGGATAATCCTGCAGAAACTCTTCCAACCACTCGACTGCATTTACATCCAGGTGGTTCGTCGGCTCGTCTAGTAGTAAGACATCTGGTGTAGCAAGTAGAAGACAGGCGAGTCCTAAACGGTTCTGTTGGCCCCCTGAGAGCTTTTGCGCTTCCATGGACCACATGTCGCGTTCGAAGCCGAGACCTTGCAAGATAGCTTCCGCCTTTGCCGCATACTCAAACCCGCCCTCGAGTTCAAACTCGTGTTGAAGATCACTGTATCGTTCCAGGATCTTTTCCAGCTCGTCACCAGCCTCGGCCATGCGATGCTCGAGCTCGTGCATCTCATGCTCAATCTGTTGCAGACGGCCAAAGGCTGCAAGCGCAGACTCGTGTACGGTAGCACCAGCTTCAAACTGAACATGCTGGTCCAACAAACCCAGTCGCACGCCACGCGCGCGCACCACGTCTCCTTTGTCGGCAGTTTCTTCACCCCGTACGAGACGAAAAATCGTGCTTTTGCCTGCTCCATTTCTGCCAACCAAACCAACGTGTTCGCCGGGATTGATCTGCAGAGACGCACCACGCAGCACGTCTTGAACGCCGTAGGACTTATGAACTTCTGATAGTCGGAACAACATTGAATTAGATCTGAAACGCCAAGCCTTTTAACACAATAAACGGGCGGGAGAGTTACATTAATCTCTCCCACCCGCGCTTTTTATTAATTGCCAACCTACTTTGGCGAACCTGCCGGACTTGTTGCTGGTGCAGCAGTTGATGCAGCTGGCGAAGCAGCTGGCTGAGTTGCTGGCGCCTGAGTAGCCGCAGGTTGAGTTACAGTTGTTCCCTGTCCCGCTGGTCGCAAACCAAGATTCCCTGGATTGTTTAGCATGTTCGCGGCAAGGTTGTTATTGATCTTAGCTTCGTTCATAGCCACATCCAGAAGAGCCGCATTCAAGATTTGTTTGCGCTCATTGGTGAGACCTTGCGTAATCTGTTGTCTAACACCGGGACTCTCAAGCGTAAGGTTTTCCGTCGTCAACCGTTTCTCAGCTAGCTTAAAGATGTACCACTTGCCGCTATTGAAGCGAACCGGTTGGGTGTAGTCGCCGACTTGCATCGTGCCAAAGAAGCTCGAAATGAGTTCGGCCGGGAAGTTATTGTTTTTCAGATCCTGTTCGCTGGCAAAGCCCAGGTCACCACCGCGAGCAAGCGTATTCACATCTTCACTCTTGGCTCTGGCAACTGTTGCAAAGTCAGCCTTGCCCTGAAGTTGCTGATAGATGTTGTCAATCTTCAACTTTGCGTCGGTTTCATTCTTCGCGTCATTAGTAATTCCCTGCACACTATTGTCTGCAGGATCCACCATGATCATCGCGAGTGCGACACCTCTCGCATTTACAAACTGCGAGCGATTGGTGTTGTAGAAGTCTTCCACTTCTTTGTCATTGATACTGATCTTGCCGCTGTACTTATCCTGGAGCTTTGAGATAGCCAGATCTTTACGCGCTTCTTCACGCAAGGTCTCCATGGAAAGGTTCTGTTCTTTCAGACTTCGCTCAAAGACTTCCGAGGTCATACCACTGTTTTGTTTTTGGGTATTAATTGCGCCTTCGATCTCATCTTCAGTGGGCAACAACTTTTCTCTTTCGGCGCGCTGGAAGAGAACTTCCCTTTGAATCAGATTGCTCAACACTTGCAAGCGTGCCTGGGCCATCTCAAGCTGCGACAACTGAGCCTGCTTGCCGCCAGCCTGTTGATTGACTCCTCGCTCGACTTCCTTGAGCATGATATTTCGGCCGTTCACGGTAGCAGCTACCATATTGTCTTTTGCTTCCGAACCTGCCGAGCTACAGCCGGTGAACGTAAAGGCTGCGGCGCTCAAACATGCCACCGCGATAATAACTTTTGCGAATTTGCGCACGTTAACTCAACTCCTTCAATTGATTGTCATTAAGTCGACGCGTAGGCAAGTCCCGGTCCCGTCGCTTGACGACTTAGAATTTCGTTTGTTATAAACCGTTGTTTCTGAATAGGGCTAAATACTTAACCGTATGATGCCTTAAACACTAAAAAGTAATCCCCAGGGACTATTGGAGGTTTAAGAAAATGGCTAAACGTTGTGAGGTCTGCGGTAAAGGACCTCAATTTGGCAATAATGTCTCCCACGCAAATAATCGAACTCCGCGGCGCTTTGATCCAAATCTGCAGGCTATCCGTGTTCAACTTCCGCAGGGCGGTGCCCGCAGAATGAAAGTCTGCACATCTTGTATAAAAGCCGGCAAAGTCCAAAAAGCCGCTTAAATCAAGTAATTTTGTCAATTCGCAAACCGGTACATAGGGTGCCGGTTGGTCTCACTCAGAGACTAGTGCCACTGCCTCGATTTCTACTCTCGCATCACGAGGCAAACCAGCTGCCGCTACGGTAGCTCTGGCTGGCGGTACCTCGGCAAAAAACTTGCCGTAAACCTCATTCATCGCACCAAATTCCTTCATATCTGCAAGAAAGACCGTGGTCTTTACCACTTGACCGAAGCTACTTCCTGAAGCCTCGAGTACGGCTCCAAGGTTCTTCAGTACCTGATTGGTCTGTTCGCTGATTCCGCCAGCAACGAATTCACCTGTCTTGGGATCGATGGGAATTTGTCCCGAAACGAAGACAAACCCTCCCGCCCTAATAGCTTGCGAATAGGGGCCAATGGCCGCAGGCGCAGAATCCGTCTGTACACGTTCTCTCACAGATACAATTGACCTTTTTCGTTGTCGAAAACAAAGGCGGGATTCTAGCAGAAAGGCACTTGAAAGGCCAAAGACGGCGGGGTTTTGTGCGGTCGTCCCTGCATGATCGTCATATTTTTCCAGGGTGCGCATTTCAACCCCAAACCTGGAATCAACAGGAGTAGACGACAAGCTGAAGCTTGTCGGACAACACTCACGCGATGCCTTGCATGCGTTCGACGTCCAGGACGCCAGGGACACCTTTTATCGACCCAATTACCTTATCAAGATGCTTCACATCGAACACCTCCACGGTTACTTCGATGTGTCCCCGTTCGTCGGAAGCAACCGACGCTCGCGCATCCCGAATACCAGTCTTCATATCCGAAATCGCACCGGTGATACCCGCGATCATGCCAGTGCGATTCTCTGTTATGGCCAACAGCTTCACTGCGTATGCGGTCTTCTCCGGACGACCGGCCCATTCAACCTCAACAATGCGCTCACGGTTTACCATGAGCTGATTCACGTTCTTACATCGCTTTGTGTGAACCGCTACACCTTTGCCACGCGTTACATAACCAATAATCTCTTCACCATGGAGCGGATTGCAACAGCGTGCTCTCGTGACCATCAAGTCGTCGACGCCCCGGACCATTATCGAGTCGTCGCCCAGGCGAATTAGTCGTTTGACCGCGCGCACACCACTTCGCAGCCGCGACTCTTTCTGTTTGTCTAATTGCTCAAACTGTTCCGGTCCAAGGTACTTCGCTATTACGTTGCGGGGTACCAGCTTGCCATACCCGATCGCTGCCAAAAGGTCGTCAACACGTCCGTAACCATAATCACTCGCAACCGCTTTCATCTGCTTGTCTGAATCATTAAGCAACTTCTTTGGGGATAGCTGGAAACGAGTCGCTTCTTTCTCAAACAGCTTTCGACCAATCTCCATCGACTCCGTACGTTGTTGTTCGGCAACCCAATGTCGCACCCGATTTCGCGCTCTCGACGTAACTATGAAGTTCAGCCAATCTCGCGACGGATGAGAGTTGGCTGTCGTAATGATCTCGACTACATCCCCGTTCTGAATCTGTGTTCGTAGTGGCACCATGCGAGTGTTGATCCGAGCTCCAGTGCAGGTGTTACCAACTTCCGAGTGAATCATATAAGCGAAGTCAACCGGCGTTGCTCCCCGAGGCAACTGAATCACTTTTCCCATTGGAGTGAACGCGTAAACGTCCTTCGGATATAGATCAAGTTTCAGGGAATCGAGAAAGTCTTTCGAGTCTTTAACTTCCTGTGTCCATTCAACCAGAGAACGCAACGCTTGGAGCGCTTGATCGTCATCGCGTGCACCGCGTTTGCCTTCCTTGTATTTCCAATGTGCCGCGACTCCCTCTTCAGCAACGCGGTGCATTTCCTCGGTGCGGATTTGCACTTCGAAAGACTGCGCTGTCGAACCGATCACAGAAGTATGAAGCGACTGATAGAGATTATCCCGGGGCGTCGCGATCCAATCCTTGATACGACCCGGCACAGGCTTCCAGTTGTTATGGACCACTCCGAGCGCTGCATAACAGTGACGCACGTCGTTGGGCGTAACAATCCTGGCTGCCACAAGATCATACACCTGGTCCAAATTAATTCTTTGTCGTCTGAGTTTCTTCCAGATTGAATACAGTCTCTTTACGCGGCCTTCAACTACGACGAACGGCACCTCAGCTTCATTCATCTTCTCTTCTATGCGCGCGGTGACACCTGTCAGAAAAGCTTCGTTCTCAGGGCGTCGCTTTTCCAGTTGCTCTGCCAGTTCGCGATAATCTTCAGGATGAAGATGACGAAACGCGAGGTCCTCAAGTTCTCCGCGTAACTTACCCATTCCAAGACGATGAGCAATCGGAGCAAAGATTTCCATCGTCTCTTCGGCAATTCGTTTTCGTTTTTCCGGATTCAGGTAGTGAAGGGTCCTCATGTTGTGGAGGCGATCGGCAAGCTTCACGAGCACTACACGAACATCGTCGATCATAGCGAGCAACATCTTGCGGACATTCTCTGCCTGCTGTTCCTCGCGGGAGATGTTGCTAATCTGGGCGATCTTGGTTAGACCATCAACCAGGTGAGTAATTTCTTCTCCAAAGTACTGTCTGATTGTTTCGAGATCGACGAGGGTATCTTCGACAACATCATGCAGCAGGCCGGTGGCCACGGACACTTCATCGAGTTTCATGTCCGCGAGGATATTCGCCACCTCTAATGGATGGACCAGGTAAGATTCGCCGGAAGCACGTTTTTGCCCCTTATGTTCGCGTGCGGAAAAAAGGTAGGCCCTGCGTAGCAAATCAAGGTCTGCCTGGGCGTGGTTGAGGGCCACTTTTTCAACGATGTCTTCGATCCGAATCATCTGTTATTGGGGCAAAAATTTCACAAAATACAAGTCAAGTATAACAAAATGGTGATGTCACGACTCGGAGAGCCGGACATCACCATTTTGCGGTTTTAGGGTGTTTCTAGCCTTTAGGAGGTGAAGCAGCCTGCCGCGCTTCCTCTTCCTTCTTCTTCTGGTTGGCGACGCTCAGTTCAGTGGTACGTTTTAAAGCAGCTTCATACTGCTTCTGAAACTCCGCCTTTCGATCCGCCTGTCCGTCCATCTCAGCAAGCTTTGAGGCTTCTAAAAGAAGGTTGGTCTTGTAAGACCACGCCGACTCGTTGTTTGGATCAAACTTGATGGCGTTTTCCGCCTCCGCCAAACCCTGCTTAACGCACATCTGCGCGGAATCAAAGTCTTTCTGATCCTTTGGCTTCTTGTACGAAACGGTGGCTTTGTTATTGGCGGGATCGACGGTCGTAGTCTTGTTGGTCGGCAACTCGGTGATCTTGAACGAGCAGTCCCAGTCTTTACTGGCGAGCACTACGTATGCTTCGGCTCTTTTCTCTGGCTCAGTTGCCTCATTTGCAGCGCGGCTAGCGATCCACTGTCTGAGCTTGTCGTCCTCTTTGATTGCTCCATACAGATACGCAATCGCTTTGTAGGCTTCGTCGTCTTTTGGATTGTTTGCGAGGATCTGTTGATAAGCCTCAATGGCCTTTCTGGCCTTTTCTATGTTCTCTGGGCTCTGGACACCTGGACGATACTGAGCATGAATCGTTCGAGCAATGAACATGGGAGCGGTCTTATTATCGGGGTCGAGTCGAGCGGCTTCGCGGGCGTGACTCTCCGCTTCTTCGAATTTACCTTCACGATAAGAACGAGCGGCTTCGTTGAGCTGATTCTTAGCTCGAATCCGATTGATTACCCCGCATCCGGAGCTAGTGGCAACAAGGACCGCCAAGACTATGGCGATCCAGGTTTGAGAGAGTTTCATTTATCGGTGACTCCATTTGAATCGATTGACACACTCACCTCACCCTCCAAGGCATCAGGGCCTGGCATCCGGGCTGTATCAATCACACTATTTACTGAGGCAGGTCGTCTACTTGAAGTCCAACAGGACTCGCACCTGCACCCTTGATCGCGTCAATTACCTTAACGACGTCTCCATACTTAACCCCTCGGGGTGCTTTTACAAAGACGGTCTTTTCGATTCGTTCATCTTCCTGCACATCGGAACGTGTCTCCATACCCACTCGATATGCACGTTGCTCTTTTCGCTGCTGGAAAACCTGGGTCAACTTCTGCGAAAGAGCTGCAGTATCGTTAACCGAGCCCATATTGTCCTGATTCAACTTAATCTGAAGATCAGATCCAATTGAAACCACGAGTGTTAATGGATTCGGTTTTAGTTTGCTGAGATCTTCGTTTGGATCTCTCTGGGTAGGAATATCTGCCTTAAATCTGCTGGGCTTTAACGGGGTAACCACCATGAAGATGATTAGCAACACCAGCAACACGTCTATGAGCGGAGTCACATTAATGTACGGTACCGCTGTCGTACTGCTTCTCTTCTCGTGATGATCAGAGTCCATCGCTGACATCTGGTTCTTCTCCTCTTGCTAATAACTAAACGACGGCTTTAGGCTGCGGGAGCGGCGGCGGCTTGACCCTTCTTCTTCTTGTCAGCCACCAGGCCGATTTTATCGACACCAAGCTTGCGGACCTCGTTGATGACGTTCACAACGTCACCATAACTCACACCTACACCGCTCTTGATGTAGACGATCCGATCCTGCTCGTTCTTAATGCCTTTCAGCAAAGTATCGACTTTGTCGGTCAGCTCTTCCTTCTGCACGCGCTTCTTACCAAGGTAGTACTCACCATCGTTTGGTATTGAAATAACCACCGACGACTCCTTGATAATGTTTTGATCAACATCCGGGTTGTTCATATTCTTGGGCAGTGCAACCGTGATGCCCTGCTGCAAGAATGGCGTGACCACCATAAAGATGATCAGTAACACCAACATGATGTCGACCATTGGAGTGACGTTAATTTCTGACTGTACGCCACCCTGACCGCCTCCACCTGACATTCCCATAACAACTCTCCCTTTTTACCAATCAGTACACACCCCGCGCGATGCGCACGCACCGCGCGGATAACAAACTAGTGGGGAAACTCGAACTATGGTTTCAGCTGCTTGGTGCGATTCTTGATGAAGTAGTCAACCAGCTCTGATGCTGAGTTGTCCATTTCAACCACAAAACCGTCGACCTTACCGGTGAAATAGTTGAACAGCCATACCGCTGGTACAGCCACCAACAAACCAAGAGCCGTGGTAAACAAGGCTTCCGAGATACCACCTGCCACCGCTGCGATACCGGCTGACTCTGCGTTCTTCATGCCGCGGAATGCATTGATGATGCCGAACACGGTACCAAACAATCCCACGAACGGCGCGGTTGAACCAATTGTCGCCAAACCGGAGAGGCCGCGTTTGAACTCGGCGGTCTTGATTGCGATTGCTCTTTGAAGTGCTCGCTTGGAAGCATCGATCTCATCGCCCGAGATATCGGACGAAGCTTCGTGCGCACGAAACTCCTGCAATCCACTGCTCACCACCATGGCGAGGTGTGATTTGCGATGCTTGTCGCTGATGTTGATTGCTTCTTCAATACGATCATTCTTAAGTGCCTGAGCAACACGCGGAGCAAACTCACGCGACTGCTTCTTGGCAGCAGAGTACGTCAAATAACGTTCGACCATGATCGCGATCGAATAGACCGACATGATTAGGAGAACGATGACGACGGCGATAGCGACGCCGCCCATGTTCTTCACCATTTCGGTAAGCGTGAAGTGATCTGCGCCTGACGCCTCTGGACTGGCGGCAGCTTCCTGTAGAAGCAGCAGAAGACCGAGGGCCTTTGTTCCTAAAATGCTGGTTAGAATTGTCACGGTGAAACCCCTCCAAAGAGTTTATTAAGATTGATAAGCAAGCAGAGAAGCCGGACGGCCTACGTGAACCGCGGCGACACGACAATTGCTCCGCAGTTTACTGAGCCACGAAGTTGTACTGGATTACTCCAGTAACTTTGACGGGCTGTCCCGAAAGCTTAGTTGGGGAGAATCTCGCTTGACGCGCAGCGCCAACTGCCACTGCTTGCAAGAGAGGGTGCCCTGAGACGGCGTGCGCAGAAACTACGTTGCCGTTCTCGTCGATCAGCACCTGTACGACCACAGTGCCGGAGGCATGGGCCGCCCTGGCAATAGGAGGATACGCTGGCTTCGGTAAGCTGATCGCTTTGCCGTTGAGCACACCACCCGAAATTGGAGCGCGAGGTGGCGTTGGTTTCGCCTCAGGTGGAGGCGGTTCGTCAGCAATTGCAACCTTTGTTGGTCCGGAAACTACGTTTCCAGCGCCGGGTCCTGACGGCATTGGTGCGGCAGCATTAGAGTCGGCGGTCCCAAGCATAGTCGTAACACCACGACGCACTGGCGGGATGTCACTGGCCTTTGCGGATACTTCTTTCGGCACCAACTCAGTCCGGTCGACACTGGCAATCAGTTCTTTGCGGATGTCAACGTTCTGTTCAGCCTTGACGGGCTTGGCTTCCTGTTTCTGTTCCGGTTCTTTTTGTTGCTGCGGAACAGGCACTGGCGCCACCAGAGTCGTTAACTCCAGTTCCATTTGACCAAGGTGATTGTCGTACCAGTAGATACCAGCGACAAAGAAGGTCACAATTAGAACTGCGTAGATCGCCAGAGTGGCGAGCAGGAATGAGCCTTTTCGCGATAGGTCTTCCTTATGCGAGCTGGACTCAACAAGATTATCGAACATTTATGTTAATCCTCCAATTCCGGCGCCAAATGGATTCAGGGGTTGCGAAATTGTAGTTATTGCCTCTCAAACGTCGACTGACGAAGCCGCTTTGAGTACCGTCTTAGAAAGGGGAAACAGCAGCTTGCGATATTGAGCTAGACTGGGAAAGCCGCTGTGCGAGAAAAAACTCGCCGGCCAGCTCAACAGACTGCCGCCGCGCCCAACTTCTTCTTCAAAACGCAGGGTCGACTTTTGAGTTATTTAATTGGCCAGCAACGGTTCGCAGTCTATTCCGCAAAGCATTTCAAAGTCAAGCGCAAACTAGACAATTAATGTGCTGTTAACTAGTCAGATGAATGATTACAAAACAATCAGGCGCGTCCAGCTCTGGTCGATTTATTTGGCTGCGCGACGAAGGATTCACGCGCAGGCGCCTTTGCAGGACGTTGCACTCCACCCTTGATCGGCTGACCAACACTGAGGGCCATTGCCCGATTAGAGGCTTCAATTCTTTGCTCCCACCAAACCATAATCGGGCTCGCAATCGCCACCGATGAATAAGTTCCGAAGATGATGCCGACCAACAGCGCCAGCGAGAATCCATGCAGTACTTCGCCGCCGAACAAGACCATCGCAAGAACTGAAAGAAAGACCAGACCTGAGGTGATGATGGTGCGCGAAAGCGTTTGATTGATCGAATCGTTGGTAACTTTGTAGAGCGAATCGCGACGATGAAGTTTTCGATTCTCGCGAATTCGATCGAACACCACGATGGTGTCGTTTACAGAAAATCCGACGAGCGTCAAAAGCGCAGCGATAACAGTCAAGCTAACTTCCCATTGAAAGATCGAGAAGAAACCGAGCGTGACCAGAACGTCGTGAAAAACGGCAATCACAGCCGCAGCACCGTAGGTCCATTCAAACCGGAACGCAATGTAAAGGAGAATACCGACAAGCGCGGCGAGCGTTACTGCGATTGCTTTGTTTCGTAGCTGGGCTCCAGCGATCGCACCGACCGCGTCAGTACCGATAATTTCAAAAGAGGCCTCGGAATCCGAATCGAGATGCTGTTTTGGTTTTGTCTCTTTACCAAAAGTACTGAGCGCAGCTCTAACTCTGGCTCGGCCTGATTCGACTTCCGCTTCGCTCTCACCTTCCAACGGAATTTTGATTAAGACCGTGTCTTGCCTATCAGTTACCGGCTGCACAATGGCGTCACGAATATTTTGGCTCGTGAGCGCGGATCGAATTGCCTGATCTCCTGGGCGCTGTCTGAACTTAGCCGTAACAACAGTACCGCCTTTGAAGTCGACACCGAGGTTAAATGCCTGGTGCCCGGTTGCTTGACGAATAATGGCGGAAGCGAGACCAGCGAGCATCAATAAGACTGAAATCGCGATAAACACTTTCCGATTTGCGAGCCAGTCTATCCGTACGTCCTTGAAAATCTGAATCATATGATGGCTTTCTAAACTAAATACTCAACGACTCGACTTTTTCCTTGCGACTGAGTTCCCACATGAAAATTGTGCGTGACACGTAAACTGCTGAGAAGAGATTGACGAGTAGACCAATCACGAGCGTTACCGCAAATCCTCTTATTGGACCAGTACCAAACACAAAGAGGAATAACGAAGAAACGATCGTCGTAACGTGCGTGTCGATGATCGTGACAAACGCGCGACCGAAGCCCAGATCTACCGCTGAAGGTACGGTTTTTCCACTTCGAAGTTCTTCGCGGATACGCTCGAAGATAAGCACATTGGAATCGACTGCCATACCGATCGTCAAAATAATACCAGCAATACCAGGCAGGGTAAGTGTTGCGCCAAAGATGATTAGGCCAGCCAGCATCAAGATCATGTTGAGCAATAACGCAACGACAGCATTGACGCCCGATCCTTTGTAATAGATCAGCATAAACAGCACGACGAGCGCCAACCCGACAACCGACGCACGAAGACCTGAATTGATCGAATCCTGTCCCAGGCTAGGACCAACGGTGCGTTCTTCAAGGTATTCAATCGGCGCGGGCAACGCACCGGAACGCAGTGTTAACGCGAGATCCTCGGCTGACTGTTTTGAAAAGCGACCGGTGATTTGGCCTTGATCATAGATTTGACTCTTGATGTACGCGATTGACTTAACTTCATCATTGAGCACGACACCCATGTACTCGTTAATATGAGATCCGGTCCAGGCTCCAAACTTGTCCGCTCCGGTTTTCTTCAAAGCGAAGTTGATTTCGAAGTCTTCCTGTCCGCCCGCTCGAGTTGGAATGGCGGTGGCGTTGCGCAACTCACTACCATCAATAATCGCGGGAAGCTCAACAACCGCCCAGCGCTTCGGCTTTTCCTGTTGCTTGGCAGCGTCAGCATTCGACTCAATACGTTCAGCGTAAGGCAATACCTTACGATTCGAGGGGACCGCTCCACCGCTGTTCAAAGATGCAAGTGCTTCTGCTTCACTATTGTATGTCTGCGCTGGTGCAGGACTTGGCGGACTGACAACATGAACCAGTTCAAGTCTCGACTCGCCTTTCAATATTTCCTTAACCCGCTCCGGATCTTGAACGCCAGGCATTTGCAAAAGAATCTGATGAGAACTTTGTGATCCGTGACTTTGCAAAGTTGGCTCGGCGATACCCAGCGCGTTGATACGGCTGTCAATGATATTAAGGGCCTGCGTAGTTGCGTTGTCGGCAAGTAAACGCTGTGCTGAAGGAGACATGCTCCAGGTCAACTGTGTACCTGAAGGCGAGTAGGTCCAAATCGATGTATCGCCCAGTTCGACCTTCTTATATATCGCCGCTTTAATGTCATCGGCCTTAGAGGGATCTGCGATATCAAGAATGATTCGGTACGAATTTCCGCCTGTTTCGGCTTTTCCGCCTTTGACCTCAAACCCGGCGTCCTTAGCGGCATTCTGTGCGGCCGAGGCGTTTTCTTCGGTTAGGCGTTTTAAAAACTCTTCAGTTTTCACACGCATCACCAGGTGGGAACCGCCTTGCAGGTCGAGACCAAGGTGAATGTTATCTCGCAGTGTTTGCTTAATTCCGGACCACTTAAAGTCGTTTATGGTGGGACGGTGACGTGGTCCGATTACAGCGTACAAACCCGCAAGAGTAACAACTACAATTATTATCGTTCGCTGGAGAAGGTTCTTTTTCATTACAAATGGCTGGTGTGAATCTATTTAGCGCTTTTCTCTTCTTCATCGATGCCGGCAACTGAAGACCGAGCAATTTCCAAAATTGTCTTGTCAGCACTTCGAATAAAGAAGCTCGTATCTCGCACAGTTGTGATGATGCCGATGATGCCACCGTTGGTAACAACGCGGTCGCCAATTTTCAGACTGGCAATTGTTTCCTGTAACTGACGTTGGCGCTTTTGCTGAGGCCGAATTAGAAGTACGTAAAATACGGCCATGATCAGAACTATAGGAAGGAATTGTCCGATAGCCCCGAAACCGCCCTGAAAGAAAAGCAGAAGTATGGTCATTTTTGTTTAGCTATTACGAAAGGATTCAACTGCAATTTCCCAATCAGATTTAGCTGTTTTGATCTTTGAACAAACAGAAGCTGCCAGCTCGCGAACCACTATTCACCATTCGCATCCAGCCGCTCGGTGAACTCACGCCGAAATAAAGGGAAATCGCCAGACCGGATAGATTGCCTCACACCTCGCATAGTGTCAAGGAAGAACGCTAGATTATGGTGAGTTAAAAGCATACTGGCCAACATTTCACCCGTAAGGTATAGGTGCCGCAAATACGCTTTTGTATGTCTCAAACAGACCGAACATTTACAGGCCTCGTCGAGCGGACCGAAATCCGTCGCCCATCTCGCGTTCTTAATGTTTACTTTCCCTGTCGAAGTGAAAGCTTGCCCGGTTCGTCCATTTCGCGTAGGCAACACACAGTCAAACATATCCACGCCCCGCGCTACAGCTTCAATAAGATCCTTCGGAGTCCCGACACCCATCAAATATCTTGGACGGTCGGTTGGCATTTGCGGCGCAATCTCATCGATTACGTCAAACATGACCGACTTTTCCTCGCCAACACTTAACCCGCCGATCGCATAGCCATCAAAGCCAATTCCAACCGTGCGCTCAAGACTCTGCCGCCTCAGATCTAAGTGTCCAGCGCCCTGGATGATTCCAAATAACGCCTGATTACCACTGACTCCGTCTACTGAGACTCGACCAGAATCCGCATTCTCAAGTTGCAGCCGATCAAATGCAGTCTTCGAGCGGGAAGCCCATCTCAGAGTCAGATTCAAACTTTTTTCAGTATCTTCGTGAGTAGCGTCTCCCGGAGCACACTCATCAAACGCCATCACGATGTCAGAGCCAAGTGCCGCCTGGACTTCCATTGAAACTTCAGGAGAAAGAAACTTTAGACTCCCATCAACATGGGAACGAAATTCAGTTCCCTCTTCAGTAATTTTTCGCAACGCTCCCAAACTCCAGACCTGAAAACCTCCAGAGTCAGTAAGCAGCGCTCGATCCCATCCGATAAAGCGATGCAGTCCACCAGCGTTTCTAATAGTTTCGATTCCTGGTCGAAGCCACAAATGGTAAGTATTGCCAAGGATGATTTTGGCATCAATGTCGGCCGCTTCAAGATCTTCGAAACGAACTCCTTTCACAGTTCCGGCAGTCCCAACCGGCATAAACACAGGTGTTTCTATCTGACCACGTCGAGTTGTGATTACACCCGAACGCGCTTCACCATCCTGCGCCTCAATCGAGAACTCAAGCGCGGACTGTTCAGTTTTCTGAAAACTCAAGCTCATCTCGCCAAACCTAAGCGCCTCTCTTCTTCTTTTTCTTGTGTTTCTCGATTATGCGAAGGGGCGTCGCAAAAAACTCAAACTCTTTTCGCAGTTGGTTCTGGACGTATCTTTCATAAGAAAAGTGTAAGCCCGGTTTTCCCCCTGAAGTGAAGACAACAAATGTGGGTGGTCGAATGCCGACCTGCGTCAGATACTGAACCTTAAGTCTCGATACCCCACCTTTTGCAGGTGCTGGAGCAACACCTCCTCTCGGTTGCGATATCGCCTTTTCAAAGAAGTCGTTAAGTTGAGAGGTGGTTATTCTTTTATTTCGTGCTTCGTCCGCTCTGAAAACGAGTGAAAGGATTTTGTCCACCCTTTGACCCGTCAAAGCTGAGATTGTCAATACAGGGGCCCATTCCAGAAACTTCATTCGGTCGCGTAAGGAACGTTCAAATTCAAACGCAGTGGCAGTTTCTTTATCAGGCAACGCATCCCATTTGTTGACTGCAATAATGATTGAACAGCCAGCGTCCAATGCATAACCCGCAATATTTGCATCGAGAGCAGTTGCGCCTTCCAATGCGTCAATTACAACAATCGCAACATCAGCACGCTCTAAACTCTTCCGGGCCATGATGACGGACAGCTTTTCAGCCATCTCGTCAGTCTTTCCTTTGCGTCTGATGCCGGCGGTATCAATTAATCGAAGCGTACGGTCACCTGCTTTGAGCACAGTGTCGATTGAGTCGCGGGTAGTGCCCGCAACCGGCGACACAATTACGCGATCCTCCCCCAATAGTTGATTTAGCAGGGACGACTTGCCGACATTTGGTCGACCTACGATTGCTAATCTCAACTCATAAGGTTTTGCAGCTTCTTCGTTGTCCGCGAAACCGGCATGGTCAGACTTAAGCAACTCAATTACTTCGTCAAGAAGTTCACCAATGCCAATACCCTGTTCAGACGAAACAGCTACTACCTCATCAAATCCGAACCGGTAGAACTCAGTTCCCTCACTCTCATGTTTGGAGGAGTCGACTTTATTCGCTACTACGAGTACGCGCTTGCCAGTCCCGCGTAACAAACTGGCTAGCTCCTCGTCGAGTTGAGTAATTCCCTTTCGTGCATCAACGACCCACAACAAAACCTGCGATTGCTCAATCGCAACTCCGGCCTGCTTCAGGATGTTTGCGGGAATAACTGCATCGTCGTCAGGCACAATTCCGCCTGTGTCAATGAGTGAAAAGCGGAACCCGCCCCAGTCAACCTCTCCGTAGATTCGGTCACGGGTGATACCTGGTTCGTCGCCGACGATGGCGCGCCGCTCACCAACCAGCCGGTTAAATAGCGTTGATTTACCGACGTTTGGGCGCCCAACTATCGCCACAAGCGGATTAGCCTTGGCGGCTGGAGTCTGATTTTCAGTGCTTAGTTCCATTAAGAAGTGATTTTCGAAAAGAGACCAAGTTAGGACAAAACCAAGGTTTTATCCAGCAGGTAAGGCTGAGTTTTAGGGCGTCCCTTCGTGGGCGCCGCCATTTCGCGGAGACTGTTACTCAATTTTATTAGAAGCTGATCCCATAGAATGAGGCGCCTAGGGAGGGACGCCCCTACAACCTTTGGGCGGCAGCTTATTGACTAGGAACCGACTCATAGGTATAAGCGTTCAATCTGATACGACTCCGTTGTTTAGTATCTTAGGCATGACAAGAATCCTGGGAGCTTTGCTTCTAACGCTGGTTATTAGTCCTTTAATAGCCGCGCAGAACAATTCACGCACAAGCCCAAACAATAATCGCGACACCTGGATAACCTTCAATTCTGCCCCGGGTCGTTTCTCTGTGCGTATGCCTGAAACGCCCTCCAGCAAGAGTGAAACTGTCGAGAGCGATCGCGGGCCGTACACTATTCATACCTTTACCGCGAGTACTCTCAAGAGTGTCTTTTACATAGCGTGGGGTGAATATGATCCAAGCTATAACTTTTTCTACGTTCAGCCAGAACTGATTTTGAATCGCGACAACTTTGTGAAGGGAATCTCAGGCACTCTCTTAACCAGCAAAACCCTTACCATCGACGGTTATCAATCTCTCGAATTCACCGCCGAAACTGTCAAGCGTGACTATAAGTGCCGAGTCTACATGGTAGGACGGCGACCTTACCTAATTGTGGTTAGCACAAGCAAAGATCAAGACGACTCCGTAAATGTGAATCGATTTTTCGAGTCATTTAAAGTCAAGCTACCTGGTCCAGTCCAAAATTAGTTTTTACAAATCGCTCTTTAGACGGACACCTCCGCGCAAGGATCAATATATGAAACGTAGAGACTTTCTTCAGGCGAGTACCGCAGGCTGTGCACTCGCAGTCGTCAATCCACGCTCGACGCTCGCCGGAAATGACTTCGAATTCGAAGCAGCACAACGTGCATTCGAGCTCGATGAGATTACGATTGTTGAACTGCAACAGGGAATGCAATCAGGTAAATACTCATCACGAAGTCTCGTTGAAAAGTACGTTGACCGAATCAACGACATTGACAAAAAAGGACCAGCGATAAACTCCGTCATTGAAATAAACCCTGAAGCTGAGTCGATTGCCACTGCGCTTGATCGTGAACGAAAAGAAGGACGTACTCGCGGTCCACTGCATGGAATTCCGATCCTGATTAAAGACAACATCGACACTGCCGATCGAATGATGACGACGGCTGGCTCGCTCGCATTAGTCGGTTCTAAACCAGCTCAAGATGCTTATGTCGCGAAAAAACTTCGGGATGCTGGAGCGGTTATCCTGGGCAAGACGAACCTCAGCGAATGGGCCAACTTTAGGTCAAACCGTTCTTCCAGCGGTTGGAGTGGGCGCGGAGGGCAAACGAAAAATCCATATGCTTTGGACCGTAATCCTTGCGGCTCGAGTTCCGGATCCGGAGCGGCACCATCTGCAAATCTTTGCGTGGCCGCAATCGGCACCGAAACTGACGGTTCTGTAGTTTGTCCGTCGTCGGCGAACTCTCTCGTCGGAATCAAACCAACAGTCGGACTAATAAGTCGTGCCGGAATAATACCAATTGCTCATAGCCAGGATACGGCTGGTCCAATGGCGCGAACTGTCGCCGAGGCGGCAATCTTGCTTGGCGCGCTTACCGGTGAAGATCCAAGAGACCCCGCAACAGAAAAGAGTCGCGGTAAGTCCTTGAGTGACTACACCAAGTTTCTCGACAAGAATGGGTTGAAAGGTGCGCGACTCGGTATTGCTCGCAAACACTTTGGCTTCAGCGACCACGTCGACAAATTAATGAACGACTTGCTTGCCGAGATGAAGAAACAGGGTGCAATCCTGGTTGACCCTGCAGACATTCCCACGTCCGGAAAGTTTGACGATTCGGAGCTTGAAGTTTTGCTCTACGAGTTTAAAGCGGATCTCAACACTTACCTCGCAGGACTCGGTCCGCAAGCGCCAATCAAAACTCTTAAGGATGTGATCGCGTTTAATGAGAAGAATCGCTCTCGTGAGATGCCGTACTTCGGTCAGGACATCATGATCAAAGCCCAGGAGAAAGGTCCGCTAACGACAAAGAAGTACCTTCAGGCACTGCAAAAGAACCACTTGCTAACGCGGACCCAGGGTATCGACTTTGTTATGAAGAAGAATCGACTTGATGCGTTGATTGCTCCAACTGGTGGACCGTCATGGCCAACTGACTGGGTCAACGGAGATCATTTTACGGGTGGGTACTCCTCCGCCTCCGCGGTCGCTGGTTATCCACACATCACTGTGCCCGCTGGCTACGTTTTCGGCATGCCTGTTGGAATTTCCTTCTTTGGCTCGGCTTATAGCGAACCCCAATTGATAAAGATCGCTTACGCCTTTGAGCAAGCTACAAAGGCTCGACGTTCACCAAAATTTCTGCGGACCGTAACTTTTGATCAGTAGGAAGATCGAGTTTAGCAATTTTCAAGAAGCACGCCCTTTGGGTCTTGGCTATTCTAGGGCCTGCCTTGCGGTTGGATAATCGGTTGAATCCAACTCCCTGCGTCTCAGCGTCCTCTGCGTCTCTGTGTTGAAACGGGGTCACGTTTTAGTTCAACACAGAGACGCAGAGGACGCTGAGACACAGAGAGTTGAATGTCAGTGTGAGGCAGCTAAAGACAACTGCCTGAAAGGATTTGTTTCAATGGCACCGACTGCCACAAAACAGACTGGTAAATCTATTTACAGTGTTCATCCCGGCGTCTTAATGACGCAAAAGTGGATTACAGAGTTAAAGACAAAGACGGGTAGATCGCTCGACGAGTGGATGAAGTACATCAAGAAGTCAGGCCCTAAAGACGAAAAAGAACGACGCGACTGGCTCAAGGAAGAGCATGGTCTAGGCACAAACACAGCCTGGTGGCTGGCGGAACGAGCGCAAGGTAAAGGACACGAGTCCGGCGATCCAGATCTCTATTTAAAAGCGGCAGAACGCGACGTCGAGAAAATGTTTTCGGGTCCGAAAGCAGCGCTCCGACCAATCTACGATGCCCTGCTAAAACTCGGACTCAAAGTTGGCAAAGAAGCGAAAGCCTGTCCGTGCCAAACAATCGTTCCTCTGTACCGCAACCATGTCTTCGCCCAAATCAAACCGACTACGCAAACGCGTATCGATCTTGGATTCGCACTTGGTGATATGAAGCCAACTGGGCGGTTGATCGATACGGGCGGATTTGCAAAGAAGGACCGAATAACACATCGCATCCCAATTACTACGCTAAAAGAAATCGACGATGAAGTTAAGCATTGGCTAAAGGTTGCGTACGACCGCGATACAAACTTAAAGTGAGGTCTCTTTATGAAAGCAACTAAGAACACGCCGAGGATGAGTGACGAAGCCGTATCAGCAAAAACCGGTAAGACCTGGAAGGAGTGGTTCGCTATTCTTGATAAAGAAGGCGCGAAGAAATTGAGCCACCAGGAAATCGTAAAACTCCTGAACAGCAAGTACAGTGTTGGACCATGGTGGCTGCAAATGGTCACGGTCACCTACGAACAATATTCAGGTGCTCGACAGAACCATGAGAAACCCGATGGCTTTCAAATTAGCGTGAGTAGGACTTTGAACACATCGCTGCCAAAACTGTTTAAGTCGTTTAAGGATTCCGACAAGAGAAGCGCATGGCTAAAAGAAGAAGGCCTGGTGGTTCGTAAGTCCACGACTAACAAATCTATGCGCGTTACGTGGAAGGATGGGAAGACCAGCCTGGAGATTAACTTCGTGCCCAAAGCGACCAACAAGAGTCAGGTGGTGGTCCAACACTCAAAGCTTCCCAGTGCAACTGCCGCGAGCCGGATGAAGACATATTGGGGTAAAGCGTTGGATCGACTTCGGGCAAACGTAGAACAATAGGATTATGATTGGGCAGTACGTCAGACTGTACAACGACGCTGACAGCACCTCACACTTTTCGGATTGCGAGAGCAAGCTCTCTCCGGTCGACTTTGCTCCGGGTCTCCAACCTCTTTTTCTGTCCGATCCAATTAAAGCAGATCAAGCATCTTTGTTCGGCGCGCCTGCCGGATGGCAATCGGATTGGCATCCCTCATCAGGTCGACATTTGTTTGCAGTTCTTTCCGGCGAATGGGAAGTGACTGCAGCCGATGGTGAATCTCGAACGTTTGCAAAGGGAGATGTTCTTTTGGTCGAAGACACTGGCGGCAAGGGACATAAGTCACGAGTAATAGGAGATAACGATTCTTTATCTATATTGATTCGTTTATTGGACTAGTGAAGCCGTTGTGTCCTAAGCTTCACCACATGGTTACCTCACAGATAGATCAAGAACCCTCAAACTCTTCTTCCCTAAAACAGCGATTGGGCCAACTCGGCGAAGCTTGGGCAGCTGCGTATCTCGAACAAATCGGGTTCCAGTTAGTCGCAGCAAACTTCACCGTTCCCGTCGGGAGGAATTTGCGCGGAGCTATAGTGAATGCAGAGATCGATCTGGTTGCTTACGAAGGCGAGATTCTCTGTTTTATTGAAGTGAAGACTCGCTCATCGGATTGGTTTGCGCCTCCGGAAGCCAACGTCGACTTACGCAAGCGCCGACAAATTGCCAGGGCGGCACGAGCATATCGAAAGATGTTCGAACTGGACGCAGAGCCTTATCGATATGACGTGGTGACAGTGGTTCTTGGCGAGTGTGACACACCTGAAATTGAGCTGCTTCGTAGATTTTGGAACGACTCTCAACTACGCAGACGCCGCTCAGCCGAACCCTATTATGAATAATGTTAAACAGCCCATTGCTGCTAACTACCTTATCCAACTGAATTTAGTGTGCATTTCGTTTAAAATTGTTCTATTTTGAGCGGCCTTCAGTTAAACTCCAATGGTTAGCGTCGGAGAGGTTGCCGCCTCTCCGATAATGAGCCCACACTCCCAGCCAGCCAGCCACCTACCTATGGAAGAGAAATACGTCGATTATTACGAGTTGCTCCAAGTCAGTCCCAACGCGGAGCCTGATACTATTAGCCGAGTTTTTCGGATGTTGGCGCAGAGACTTCATCCGGACAACCAACAAACGGGTAATGAAAAGCGCTTCCGCGAAATTCTCGAAGCTTACAACACTCTCAGCAATCCAGAGAATCGTGCCCAATATGATGTTTGGCATCAACAATCGCGTAAAGATCGTTGGCGTCTCGTCGACAGCGGCACGCATACGGAAAACGATTTCGAAATGGAGCAGGCGATTCGAAATACAATGCTTGAAGCACTGTATACGAAGCGTCGTATAGAGCCACACAATCCTGGAATTTTTTACGGTGAGTTGGAGACCCTGATTGGCAGGACCAAAGAGCATCTGGAGTTTACCGTCTGGTATCTGATGCAAAAGAAGTTAGTGGTCATTGACGACAAGTCTCGGCTACAACTGACGGTCGACGGAGCCGAGCATTTAGAAAACACCTATCGCAACAACCTTCACCAGAGACGTCTTCGGGCGAGTAACACGCCACCAAGTCCGTCCAGGTCTGACGAGCAAGAACCACGATAAGATCTGAGATTACTTAGCCGACGTTTGACTACCTCGCGGCGGAGCCTTCTTCACATACTTATCAAACCAGCTGATCATCTCATACAGCACATGCTCAATACTCTCACGACCAGCATATCCATGTGCTTCATGTGGCAACATCACCAAACGCACCGTCGCGCCACTTCCCTTTAGGGCCTGATAAAACCTTTCTGACTGAATCGGAAACGTACCTGTATTGTCGTCAGCTTCACCATGCGTCATCAATAGCGGCTCATTGATCTTATTTGCGTACATGAATGGCGAGACTTTCAGATAAAGATCCGGCGCTTCCCACAAGGTACGGCGTTCACTCTGGAAGCCGAAGGGAGTAAGTGTTCGATTGTAGGCACCACTTCGCGCAATACCCGCACGGAAAAGATCAGAGTGCGCCAGAAGATTCGCGGTCATAAAGGCGCCGTAACTGTGACCGCCGACTCCAACACGGTCCGGGTCCGTTACTCCCATCTCGGTGGCCTTGTCTATCGCGGCCTTTGCGCTCATCACGATCTGCTCAACATATGTATTGTTCACAGTTTCCGGATTGCCAACTATTGGCATAGTCGCATCATCAAGTACTGCGTAACCCTCAAGTAAAAAGAAGAGATGAGATGGTCCAGAAATTTGTGTTGCACGTTGTACAGATCCCGCGATCTGGCTTGCGGTACTTGCATCATTAAACTCGAGCGGATAAGCCCAGACGACGGTTGGTAGTCGAGTTCCCTCCTTATAGTTTGGCGGCAGATAAAGCGTAAACGAACATTGGACTCCATCGGTCCGCTTGTAGGTTACCAATTGCTTCTTGATGCCGCGGAGTTGAGGGGTTGGATCGGGAAATTCGGTGAGCGGTGTAGTTAGACCAGCGACAAGTCTGCCGGGAGGTGGGGTTGACGTCGCAACATTTAAGTTGTGAATGTAGTAGTTTGGAGTCTCAGTTGGGGACTCACGTCGGGTGATGAACTTTTTAGCGTCGTCAGATAGCAAAGCACTGACGGACTCGTAGCTTTTGCTGTCGCTTTGAAACAACCTCTCCGCCTTCAGAGTCTGTAGATCAAATCGATCAAGAAATGGCCGATCGCCGTCAGGTGATGAACCGTTACCTGTAAGGTAGATCGACTCTCCATACTGCAGGACCACTCGCTGTCCGCTTCCAGTAGTCCGCGTGATGGGCGTACCAGGATCCTTGTAACGATCTTGCTGGTTACGACTCCAAATCAGCTTCGGAGTGCCCGGCTTGTCAGCGTTGACCATGAACGTTCTAACCCAACGCTTGTCCCTTTCGTAATCGGTCACCAAAAGAAGACCATCTTTTTCGCCCCAGTTCATACTCGTGAATCGTTGTTCCGTCTTGACGAGTTCCGCAGGTTGACCAGCAAACGGCGCTCTCAGCATCTGGACGCTGTCTCGAAAAGGAACCGTCTTCTTCGGGTTTCCGTCATCTAACGCTTTCACCCATACAAGTGTGGCTGGTTCGGATGGCCGCCACCGATACGAACGAGGTTCAGTGATCACACCGTCAATGGGAACCTGATCGGCGAGCGGCATGCTGGCAAGCTTGTAAACTAACTTTCCTTTTAGATCCAAAACCTCAACGTCTCGCGGGAAAGATGTGTCAGTGAAGAGATAAGAGAACGGTCGATGTACTCGACCGACGAGAAAGTACTTTCCATCGGGAGAAGGATCGACTGATTGGATTATTGCTGCCTGGCCTACATTACTAACGCGACCAGAGCCGGAATCAACGAGTGCTAGTTGAGACGTAGCGAAAAACTCGAAGAGATCTTCGTCGTGTGGACTCTTTAAGAGGTCCTCATAAGTTCTGACTGGTCCAGGCCGGCCAGAACTTTCCTGGGTGCTTGGCTCACGCGGTACCACTGGCGTAGCCGGAACTGGACCACGGTTAGCAGGAACCAGTTGCACGATAAGTGTGCGATTGTCCGGCATCCAGTTCATAGGATCGCCGTAAGCAGAATTTACAGTGACGCCCTTGAGGTTGTGGATTTTTCCAGTGGTTGCGTCTCCAATCCACAATTCAACTCTTGTTGCTGTGGTATTCAGGAAGGCAAAGTGTTTTCCATCCTCGGCCCAATCGACCGAACTGACTTTAGCCCCAGGCGGCAGCTCTATCTTTACCTCCGCGCCACCATCGATTCGTTTCAAGGCCATGGCGACATAATAAGTAAAGCGGTGAGGCGAATTTGAGGCTGGATTGATACGACGTCCGGCAAGTCGCAACATCGGCTGCGCTAGATCTGCTAACGGCGGATTCCTAATACCCGTAAGTAGTAAAACGCTATCGCGTGTCGGACTGAGGAGCAGTGTTGGAGTGACCGGTGCGTTAAGAATGTCGAGCACTTCCTTTGGCGGTTTCTTGTAGCCTTGTTGCGCGAAGTTCGAGTTCGCGACGACTAAAACAACCATCAACAATAAACTGAATTTAAGAAAGCGTCTGGAGCTCGACGTCATGAGAGTGTCCTCCGGAAAAGAAACAGCACTTACAAAGCTTTGATTAGTTTGGTAACGAGTTGAAGTACGCGGAAATTATTAGACTTAGGTTGAGATGTCAATACTCAGTCAACGAATTTGCTCGAGAGTTTTCCACAATCACCTGTGGAAATTTCATGCTGTTTTATTTTGTGATCGTTGATTGACGAAGTAGTGTTAGGTGTCTAGACTGCGGGACATAGACCCAACCGTTACGCGCAGGTACCGGCGTGGGACATCGGGTTAAAACAACGGTGCAATGTTCTGGGGCTGATCCCCCATCGCGTTGCACCGATTGTTTTTTGGAGTGCGGTTTTGCGCTGTCAGCCAGGTGGGGAGAATGAGAAGTTGAGTCGCTGGGGTAGAAACTGGAACTCCACGCGGCTGAAGCCGGTGATGTCTGAATTCTTACACACTTGGTAGCGTCCGGGTCGGCCGAAGGTACTCGCAATCTAGCTCCCAGAATAGCCTCGCTTGACAAGAACTACTGAATCATTAGAATCGACCCTGCTCAAAGCGGGAGTAGCTCAGTGGTAGAGCATCGCCTTGCCAAGGCGAGGGTCGCGAGTTCAAGTCTCGTCTCCCGCTCCAGATATCAGATGAAGGCGGATGGATGAGGACGAAAGCCAACGGCTTTCAGACGAAAGTTGCTTCATCTTTCCGCCTTTGTCCTTTAATCTGATGCTCGATTGACAACCCATCCAAACTGCATACTTTCCGACGTTTGGAGGAATCTAGAAGTTGTTCTCCCTCCTTCAGTTGAGGCAATCGGAGAGTGGTCTTTCAAGACGGCGGCGTAGCCAAGTGGTAAGGCAGAGGTCTGCAAAACCTTTATTCATCGGTTCGATTCCGATCGCCGCCTCCAACTCAATCAACCACTTACAGGCACTCGGCAAGATCAACTAGAATCTCATTGTGGGGAAATTTGTGGGGTTCGTTCACGCCGAAGTTATTAGTAAACTCCTAACACTGAAGTAATGTTAGTCTGGGTCGTTAGGTTAATGAAAGTTACGATGGAGTGCTGCGGAACATACGATTCAAGCTTTAGAGCAGCTGACTCATAATCTGTTGGTTCGGGGTTCGAATTCCTGCGGGGGCACCAGCTCGGACGCGCTGACTAATGTTTTTCAAGTTGCGTCGCAATCCGATCGAGTAGAGCCTGCTCTTCGCCCGAAACCTTTCCCAAACCGAGAATCCCACCGGAAGCCTCCGCGACCCGCGTGGCCAGTCCCAGTAGATTTTGACGGCGCGTTTCTCTTTCATCCGGCAGTTCCGTGTCGGCCAGATCGCTAATCACGCGCAAGGTCTGTTCGACGAATTCGTCACTCGGCCGGTTGGACAACCAGTTATTCAATTGTTTGTAAGCCGCAGTGTCTTCCGCGATCCCGCGCAATCGCGCGGCCTCAATAATCAGTTCGCGTTCCGGACCGCTGACTTTGTCGTCGGCCCAAGCGACGCTAATGAGGGGAACAAGGTGCAGCAACAAGACGGTGTCGCGCGTGTAGCCCAACTCCTGTAACGTTTTCAGAATCTCTTCGTTTGCAATCCCGCTTCCCTCTGCGAGTTCTTTCTGCTGCGCGTCCGCCTCACGGCGTTGGCGAAGCTTCTCGATCAACTCTTTTTCTTTGCGATGAAAATAGTCCTCCTCGAGTCTCCTGCCGCGGTTGGTTGCGTCGTTAGCCATGTTCTCCTCCTATTAATGAAAGGCCCGGCCCGCCATCACGACAAACCGAGCACAATTGCACAGCGATCCTAGCAGAAGGCGCATTCAGATGACTAACTCGTGTCACGCGTCAGACGGTTGAGGCTTTTGGTAGTTGATTAGGGAAGGTCGTTACCGTCACCAAACACACCGAGATATTTGCCTGCAAGTATGCGCTGATCATGGCTGACCTTTTTTAATCTCACCACCTTGCCCGGCGTATCCCGTCCAAGCGTATTCACTGCCTGACACAGATTCGCCGTCGTCCATGCATAACCCCGGCAGTTGGCACTTCTCGGCATGCGCCTAGATTGCCAATTAAGAGTTTGCGCTCCGGCTCGTTGGTGGTAATGCTGGGCCCATCGAAAACGGGCTTCAGAGTGAAACAGTCGAAACAGTTGGTTATCGGGCCGCTCGAGTTTTGCCACTGAGAATCGCTAACTGGACCAATCCGCCGCGTTTGCGGGTCGTAGCGATAAACAGTCTCGAGGTCAGTGCGCTTGATGAGCAACGCGCCACCAGCTTCAGTCTCGTGACGAAGCATCATCTCATGCTTGTATTCGTTGAGAATTTTGAACTCCCACGCCGAAGTTTTTTGCTGTGGCAGGACTCCGACCATGGGCCACAGCTTCAGTGCGATGTAAAGACTGGCAGGCGGCACAATTCGGTTCATGAACACTCAGTCGTATCCGTGCATAACCGCCGAATTTACAACCAGCGTCCTTGATGAATATGGGCTTTGCTGTCAGTTGCGAACTCGCTCGACGCCGTATGCCTCTTATCCGGTTCTTGTTCATCGGCTCGCACTTTTGCTCTACGCTTCCTTCAGACCCCGCTCACGACGACGCCCTTGCGCTTCGCTGACTCTTCACCTCCATCCGGTTGAGTAGAGGACTTTCACCTTCTTTGTTCCGTGTTACTTTTTGTGACTTCGATAGTTCCTTCCGTCTAAGGTCTCAAGCAAGTAAGCAACGGAAATAGGGTGCTCAGAATCAAGCTGGGGAAAAGACGCGTTTGAGCGACGACTTGAATCCGATCTCAGCCTGTATTCTCGGTAGTGGTTGTAAAGGGCAATCTCAAGATCACCCGTCAGCGGTTTCTCAGGATCAAACGCAGGCGCAGTAGCAATATTGTTCCGCGTGAGGCTCACGTAGGCATTCGACTCCGCCGCACTGACCCATAAGATCCATTCCGTAGGCAGCATTACTTTCTTTGCTGACCACCAATATCCTAGGGTTGATACCAAATATTGAATGGTCCATGTCTGATCTTCAACAATGCCATCTTCTATCTGACCAATTTCGCCGTCCACGGCCATGACGTGATAGCGACTCACCACTTTCGAGCTTCGTAAATGGTCGTCGTATGCTTGCCGGAATGAGTGCTCTGAAGCCTTACCTTTTTCAGGATCATGCGCCCTACCAGGTCCAGGCCCCTGATCAGAATCATTCAAAGCATTCAGTCCAAGGTAATACGGCCAGCCGAGGTAGAGAGAGTAATCATGTGGTTGTTCGAGGCCCTCAGGCTTATGCGTGCTAACGTCATCGCTTTCTTTGACCTGTTGTTTGGTGAATGCCGCGTTGATGGTCTTGGTAGGTGCGTCCAATCCAATAATTGCGGAGGGCGACATGAGTACTTTCTTACCGTGCAGCCAAGTGCCAATGTCCACTACGAAGTATGTGATCTTCCAATCCCGATCATCGAAATAGAATTGCTCCAGATGACCTATGTCTCCGTCCGTCGCGTGAAGCCTATAAGTTCCCAACTCTCTAATTTGCCGTAACATTTTCTCAACCCCCAAAATGCCGTGCCCACTCGAGCACAGAGACTGACATCATCGATGTAACTGAGGGAGAAGTGTCGATATAACTGAGGGAGAACTCGCACTCGGCGTAGGTGAATCCAATTAGAAGATGGCAGCAATAACTCACGCGCTGCAATCTCGTTATTGAGCAGTGAATTAGACTGTACACCTTACGGCGAACTCTATCAAGATCTCTTACCTCCGCCTTCGACACTCCGCCTTTTAAAGAGCCACGGGCCGAAATCTCGGTAACCCTTCCCAATATCTAATCAGCTCCAAGACACTGTGATTTACAGGGTTAGCGGTCTGCATGGTGTGGCTTTCGTGTGTGATCTTTGACGAGCATCATCAGGGCGTTTCTTCTCGGTTTTCCCAATGTGCTTGCTCACCATCGAGGCAAGGTCGACGCTATATAGGTCAAGACGAATAGTTTCGCTGTCAATGATTAATCGTCGGAAACAAAAGGGCAGAAACAGAGGCTTCCCCTACAAGTTTGGGTTCGGCTGAAAATTAGTGCGATTCTGTCTTGCAATCACCTAGCCGAGTAACGATTTCTAAAAAGCCTTACGACTCTGTAGTAAAAAAATGTAGTAAATACCTGCATTCACCAAAGGCCAAGGAAGAACACGAAAAAAATTTGAGTTGGTATATTTGCACCTCCTTAGCCTTCCATGGTCCTCTGTGAATAGCGCGAGAGAATTTCTGCAAAACCTTTATTCATCGGTTCGATTCCGATCGCCGCCTCCATTTTTCTCACATCAAGTCATCAATTTGGCGACAACGATGATACGGTCTGACTAAACGTCGTAACCCGATTGTGGGGAGGACTCCAATTTTTTCATTCTGTCGCGATCGCGGAGAGCCGCTATCAAACCTAGAAACACCCAGTTGGTTAGAATGGAGTTTGCACGCGATAGTGTTGCGTGTTTCTTAGCTAAGCTCCGCGTCGGAACTAGCACGCGTCGTGTCCAGCTTTACCTACGGACGAAAGATTACGGATACTAGATTTGTTTGGAGGCTCAAGTTATAGAAATGATCTTGATTGGTATCTTAATAGCTATCGCTTATAGCGTTTTCTATATTGCGTGGCCCGAGAAAGCACGTGACTGGTTCCTGAAGGGTTATAAGGTCGATGATCAGTCACTTTGGTACAAACCTACTACCTGGCTCACGGTTAAACCCGGAATCTTAGCCTTTCGAATTGTTGGTTTGGTCATGTTGATGTTGACCTTCATTTGTCTTTACTTTTGGATTCGATCAAACGGTCTTTCTAGTATTGAAAATCCATGAAGGTAGTTCATGAACCATAAAGCTTCAATGTTTATTCATCTTTTGAGTGAAATGGCTCGCCGAGAAGCTCTGCTGACAATTGTAGATCTTTCATGAGGGGCGATGTTTCAGGCTGCGCACGCTGGTCGCCTTTCCCCGTTTGGCTGAAATTAACTTGAGCGAAGGCAACTATTAGTGCAAAGGCTAGAACGACTTGAAGTCTGGATGAGACGTTCTTCATAACAACACTCCTGTTAGTTTCTTCGAGTTTCGGTTTTGATTTTGAGGTAGACGCCGTTCGTCTTCTTCTTCATCTTCAGGGTTTCTACGTGTTGCAAAACCTTTATTCACGTTCGAGGTTTGCGGAAGTCATCGAGGCGGCCGAAACCTGTTAATCAAATCTGATCGGTGCTAGATTTGCGACATGCGTTCCAGAACAAGGATTAAGGAGATTTTGTTTTTCGGGTTTCTCATTCTTAGCATGCTGATTTTGGTTCGGTACTTCCTGATGTAAGTGAGATTGGAAGTTTGTCCCTCGTTTGTGTGCGAATCGCCCTCCACGGTTTTGATCTCCCGACGCAGAATGAGAAAGTGAATTCCAATCGGCCCTGGCAAATAGTCGTGCGTGCGTGTGCCACCACCACGTCTTTGAGTTGGGAGTGAACAAAGACTAGCTTAACCAGTTACCGCAATGGCCAGGTATTCTTGAGTGAATGACGCGTTTGCAAACCGACGATAGCCGGTTGTAGCTGCAGTAGATTCGCTGTCTCACATCCGGCGAATTCTTAGAGTTCTTTTATTAAATCCCACCAACGGCAGTTGGTGGATGGTTCAGATTCCTTCTACAGTCGACTCTCTTTCTTTCCTCCGGCGCGCTGCGCGCGCCGGAGGGAGTGGGTATCCTTTAGAGTAGAAAGGATCTGAACTATCCACCAACTGCCGTTGGTGGTATTCGACTTTTGTGAGTGGCGGCTTACGCGGGAAATAGCCCGCTTCACTTCTGTCGCCTACACCTTTTTTTTAGCGTGACAGCACGACTCCCCGCGACCTGGCAACGAACACTTAACTACACTTACATTCAGCATCTTTGCCACCGCGTTTTTCTGCGTCCTTCTCTGCATCCGAGAGAGTGTCAAATTCAGCTAGTTGGCAAACACTTGAGCCGCGAGCATTCTTTTCCTGCTCAAGTGTACGCTGCTCAACTTCGATTTTTCCGTTGGCACAAAATACCCGGTACTTCGAATCGTATCCGCCATTAGCTCGCGGTGTTCCTGAAAAACCAAATACGGTCGCCACGAGAATTAGAAGGGTTAATCCTGCTTCCGGCAGGAGTTTTTTCGAGGTTTTCATGATCGACTCCTTTTACTGAACCGCCCTAACAAGGTCACGGCTTCGCATTACCTTTGCGCTGCGAGCGCTGATCCTTTTTCACGTGAACCCACATATAATCGCTGCCGTTCTTTATCACAGTGCTGGTACTCTTCGAATTGTCGATGAAGATGTTGGTGAAATGCTCCCGATAATACCAGACAAAAAAGATCGAACCGAGAGTGGGCTTTTCCTTCTCTGTATAGTTCAGCCAGATCTCCCGCGGCGGTATTACTTTGAACCCCCGGAAAGCACCCTGAAAATAACTCTCGTCCTTTGTTATCTTTTCTGCCGCGGCATCGATCGTATAAATGAACTCGCCTCCGTAGACGGCCACGTCGTTCGTTTGGAAGGCGGGAAACAGCCAAACGGTAAAGGTCTTATCGTCGCTTCGCTTGATGTAGGTGTTGTGGGTAGGTGAACCTGCCGGAATACTTTCACCCAATTTAGTTTGCGCAAGATTGAGAACCTTAGCGTACAAGACCAAAAACTCCTCATTGATCGGGTCAGTCGTCCGCGTGATCCTGCCGCTCCCGTCGACGACATAATGAAAAACCTGGTCGAATTTGTTCAGGTAGAGTTTGCCGTAAACGGCATGCCAAAGGTTTTTCGAATCCTGAAAGCAGAACCACTCCTTCCCGAGACGTGCCAGCTCGGCCTTATCGCCCGCCCTTAATAGATCTGTAGTCTTCCAGGCAACTGTGTCGTAAGCAGCAAGCCATTGCACGACCTCAAATTTCTTATTGAAATCGGTGACATCAAACGCGGGTTCGTTAGTTGTAGGGGTTTGGCCAAAGACAACTAACGGCAGGAAAGCCAACCAAAATAATCGCGTGCATTTCATTAAGAGTGGGCTTCTTCTACTCGGCTCGGCCAGCTGAGTCAATAGGATTTTCACCGGAAATCTTCTACCAACATAATGTCGCTCTCAAAACTATCCGCCTGAACAAACAGTAACGACTTACCATCTGGCGAAACTGAAAAGCTTGGATAGACCAACTGAAGCTGTCTCTCAATTTCTGCCACCTTCGTCACACGACCTGTAGCAGAATTAAAGAATTGAATGAGTGCGCGCGGCGTAGCATTGGGATTGACGAAGTAAATTCCCTTCCCAAACAATCCCCAGAATCCTTGATACACACCATCGAGAACGAGTGTTTCGTCGCCACCGCCCACTGGTACTTTCCAAATTCCAGCAAGGCCAAAACCCTTTGTGTAGTAAACAAACTTCCCGTCGTCTGATTCGACTCCCTCGCGGCCACCTTGTTTTGTTATTTGGACTGCCTGTCCTCCTTCAGCTGGCGCCTTCCAAAGTTGCCAATCCTCTGTTCGATTCGAACCGAAGTAGATCCAACGACCGTCATGCGACCAACTCGGTCTGACGTTGTCAGACTTGTCACCATTGAGACGTCGTGGTTTTCCTCCTGCCGTACCAACAACATAAATGTCGCGCTGACCGGGTTCCAAAGAGTCGAAAGCAATTTGCTCGCTATCAGGAGACCAACGCGGTGAACCAACGTCTGGTCCACCCAGGTCGGTTAGCGGTACAGGGTTTTGACCATCAACATCGCAGATCCAGATCTCGTTATTTCCTGTTCTACCTGAAGTAAACGCAATGCGTTTGTTGTTTGGCGAATACTGTGGAGAATAATCCTGTCGCGTCGACGAAATAAGTTTCACCGGACTCGACTTAGCTGTCGAACCGCTAAGTTCTATCCGCCAAATGTTTGTATCGCGGAACTCCTGTGAATAAGCCAGCTGATCGCCATTGCGAGAAACAGCAAGCGTCGAAGCGAATTCTCCTCCAACGTCGAGTTGCTGAGGCTTGCCTCCAGCAGCATTAACTCTCCACAGCATTAACCCACCGTAGAACCACGACGAGAACACGATCGACTTGCTGTCGCTGGTCCAACCCAGGCTTCGCCCACTTCGATTATCAAAAGTAAGACGCGTTGGTTCACCGCCTGTAGCAGGCATTACATAGACCTCAACATCACGACTTGAAGCACCGCGAACGAATGCAAGCAGTTTTCCATCAGGTGAATACGCTGGCGTCGAATCTCCTAAAAATCCCTCGGGCGGTGTGGTGAGTTGTTGCGTCTCCAAGGTCTCTAGCGACAGCAGGAAAATGCTATTTGGTTGTCGTGGTGAAGGCTGATTTGAGAACGCGAGATACCGCCCGTCAGGCGACCAGGATAAAGCATTGCCAAATTCATACAATGAATAGAACGCGGAAGTACCTGAATACAGTTTGCGCTCCGGTCCTCCGAGCACAGAGATCGCAAAAATGGTTATCTGCGCTCCTTCATGACGAACAAACGCGATTTGGTTACCGTCAGGCGACCAGGCCGGATAAATATCTTCGGCGGCATTTGAAGTGAGTCGTAGTGGTCTCGCTTCTGAGTTTACCAACTTGATGTAGATATCGAAGTTGTCGGCCTTCTCACCATTCCATGAGAAGGCTATTTGTTTGCCATCGGGCGAAAAGGACGGCTGTTGCTCACGACCCGTGAAAGTTGTGAAGGGTGCGGTGTGCGGAGCGGGACGTGGTGGCGCTGGCGGCGGATTTCGTCCTACAACTTTGTACAGCGCAATACCTGCTGCCGTGATTATTGCCAACAAAATCGTGACCGTAGCGACCTTGGATCGTCGAGATCTCGAAGCGAGGTGCTGTTGCGTTGTTTGCGTGTCCAGGTTTTGGCGCAGACTCTTAAGATCCTCGAGTAGCTCGGCTGCCGACTGATAACGATCAGCCACATTCTTCTTGAGTGCTTTCTCGAGGATCCGCTTGACTCCCGGATTGTTGACCAGCCGCTCCTCTTTGAAAGCCGGAGCTGGCTTTTCGAGGATGGAGACAATCACATCACTCTTTGTTGGCCCAGTAAAAGGCTGTGCACCAGTGACCATCTCATACAGCACTACTCCCAAACTCCAGATGTCAGTGCGCGCGTCAACCATTAGACCACGCGTTTGCTCAGGTGACATGTAAGCTGAAGTGCCGAGGACGATGCCGGCGTCAGTTTGAAACCACTCGAGAGTTGATTCCTCAGGAGTCGCCGAGGTGATGTTTGATTCAGCGACTTTCGCCAAACCAAAATCCAGCACCTTTACCAGATCATCACGTCTCAGCATGATGTTTTCAGGCTTGATGTCCCGATGCACGATGCCCGCACTATGTGCAGCTGACAGCGCACTGGCGATCTGGATAGCCACGTCAAGCGCTTCTCTGAGCGGCATCTGTCCGTCGGAAAGACGTTTACGCAATGTATCGCCGTCGATAAATTCGGAGACGATGAAGCGATACTTGTCGACTTGCTCGATTTCGTGAATCGTTAAGATGTTGGGATGATTCAGTGCCGACGCTGCACGCGCTTCTCTCTCGAAGCGGAGTCTTTCTGCGCCCGAAGGAAAACTTGCTGGTAGAAGTTTAATAGCTACTTCGCGACCGAGATTCATGTCACGGGCACGATAAACTTCTCCCATGCCTCCCTTTCCACTAAGGGACACAACCTGGTAATGGTCCAACGTCTGGCCTACGAGGGAACGAGGAGATTCGTTAGACAGGCGTCTGACAGATTCTTTCATGGCCATGGAAAGGAACATGGCCTCCGCGCTTTTTCCTCCTGTCAGTAACGTGTTGACTCCCTGTCGCAGGTCCTGATCACGACCGCAGCGGCTATCCAGAAAAGCGGCGCGTTCGAGCTCTGGATACTCCAATGCCTCGTGGTAAATCTCTGAAATCAATTGAAATCTTTCAGGCGTCATATCGAAGCAATTTAAGGCACACGAATGGTTCCGTGGGCGTCCAACTAATAGCAGTTTTCCTGGAAAGCTCAGTACTGACCGTGTTCTTCAAGCCCTGGAATCCGCCACAATCTGATCTTTTTGCCGCAGATGGCAGTTTCCAGGGAGTCAGTTCTGAGAACAAAAACTTAACACAGGTCAGCAGGAGTTACACGCGCCGGAAAGCCGTCCGACAAAACTTTAGTTTGCGGTCGATTGAGGCTTCTACAATCTAGCGTTTGTCGAACATTTAGTTTGGCGCGGATTTAGGCTTCGAAAAACTGAAGTTTGTCGGACATCAAACGGAAATCTTGCTTGTATGACTGTTTGAACATAGACTGGCTGGCAATTGAACGCTTCAACTCGATCCAAGGAAAAACTTATGCACTGTGACAGTTGAACTATCGATCAGCCAGTGATCCAGTGAGATTATTGCGGGGATTGATCCTGTTTTAGCTAACATCAGTATCGATCTAGTTTCCTGGGCCAAAGCTTTGCCTCAAAACGCTTAGCACAAGTGCAAACTTTACCGTTCGCCAATCACTACTTCATGTCGCTCTTGCTCATGAAGACGTTACCAGTTGATCGATCTCCAAGGACCAACACGCCAAATGAAGCTTAAGAAACACCCAGTCCTTCTAATCGCAGCTTTAGTTTTGATAGTTGTCTTTAACTTCTCCGACAACATTCAAAGCCATCCCCGAAATCAGCCAAGCACGACTGTTAGATACAACGCGCGCGAATTCGGCGCGATAGGGGATGGCAAAGCCGTCGATAGCCACGCAATTAATCGGGCCATCGACGCGGCTGCGAGTAACGGCGGAGGGACCATACACTTACCCGCAGGAATCTATCTGAGCTTTTCAATACGTCTTAAGAGCAACATCACTTTGTTTCTGGACCAGGGCGCCACAATCCTTGCCGCCGATCCGAAAGAGACGAAAGGTGCCTACGACTTACCCGAACCCAACGAGTGGGACATGTACCAGGATTTCGGTCATAGCCACTGGAAGAACAGCCTCATCTGGGGCATCGGCGTTGAAAACGTCGCTATTATTGGACCAGGCATGATCAACGGTAAGGGTCTGACGCGACGAAGTCCCCGTCCCAGACGTCCACTTCAAGCCGGCGATACGCCGACGAGTTTGGGAGGCGGGGTACCAAACACGAACGTACAATCACCTCTCGGCGAGGGTGACGACCATTCGGTGATGAACGATCTCGGCAATAAAGCAATTTCGTTCAAACTCAGTCGCAATGTTCTGTTGCGCGACTTCTCCGTTCTCAACGGTGGTCATTTCGCCCTGCTTGCTACCGGTGTCGACAACCTTACGATTGACAATCTCAAGGTCGACACCAATCGCGATGGCTTTGACATAGACTCATGTCGCAACGTGCGAATCTCAAACTCCAGCGTCAACTCTCCTAACGATGACGCTATCGTGCTCAAAAGCTCGTACGCGTTGGGCTACGCACAAGCGACTGAAAACGTAACTATCACAAACTGCTTTGTTAGCGGTTACGACATTGGTTCCCTGCTCGACGGCACCTACAAACGGAACGTTAAGGAAGCGCCAGATAAAGATGGACCAACCGGAAGAGTTAAGTTTGGTACCGAATCAAACGGTGGTTTTAAGAATATTACAATTTCAAACGTCGTCTTCGATCACTGCAGGGGTCTGGCGCTCGAGACAGTCGACGGAGGAAATATCGAGAACATCACAATCACAAACCTCACAATGCGTGACGTTAAGAACTCTCCAATCTTTTTGCGACTTGGTCGGCGCATGCGTGGTCCAGCGGGTGCCGCAGTTGGTCATTTGCGCCGGGTGCTAATAAGTGATGTCGTCGTCTATAACGCTGACCCCAGATATGCGTCGATCATTAGTGGCATCCCCGGACACGATATAGAAGACGTAACGTTGAGCAATATTCGAATTGTTTACCAGGGTGGCGGCACCCAGGCGCAAGCCGCGCTGACACCGCCGGAAAAAGAAACAAACTATCCGGAGCCATCAATGTTTGGCGACATTCCGTCGTACGGTCTTTACATTCGTCACGTAAAAGGTATCGCAGTTAATAATGTTGAGGTGGGCTACGAACTTGAAGACATGAGGCCCGCGTTTGTACTACAAGATGTTAGTGCGGCCGATTTTTCTCACGTCAAAACCAAAACAGCAAAGGGCGCATTCACTTTTCAGCTCCGTAACGTCTCTGACTTCAGTGCGCATCGGTGTAACGACTTAGCAGATGTCAGACTGGAGCGCGTCGAGAATAAGACCTTTTAGCTTCATCCTGACTTGTACGACATACAAAGGATATTGATGTTCAGTATGAAATATTTGCGGCTTGGCCCAAGTTATCTTTATATTTGTTTCGATTATTGCTCGACCGATCAGGAGGATGAACATGAGATTCGGCAACTTGGTAAAGTGGACTCTGGCACTCGCCTTAGTGCCACCGCTTTTGACAGCTGTCGGGTTAAGAACAACAAATGCTGCTCGAACTCAGGACGACCGAGACCATCCGCAACGACGTGGACGTAACTGGGACGGCTATCGCAATTATGGCGGCTCCGCGCAGCTCAGGCAGACCGCACTCAATGCCGGGTACAACGAAGGAGTCAAGAAAGGACGTGAAGACAAAAAGAAACGTCGAAATTACGACTTTCAAGGCAGTAGCGCTTACCAGAAGGCAGACAAAGATTACAACTCAAAATTAGGCGACAAGGAAATATATCGTCGTTACTTCCGCGACGCATTCGAAAATGGTTATTCGGACGGGTGGCGCGGCTACTAATCAAACATCCGTGTTTCCTGACACAAAGGCGGTCAGACTTATGTCGACCGCCTTTAATGATTTTGAATCTTTCCACATCCGCCAGTTGCTCGAAGAGTCGCTTCATTATTATCTTTTGCATTGGTCGCGCTCCTTTAAATAACCTTTATGACACTCTTCACCACCATATTCAGTACCCTTCTGTTGCTGAATACGACTTTCTCGCTTACCGGGATTAGTCAAACTTCGAGTGGACCAACTCGAGGTTCACTTGTCGTTAGCGGCGGTGATCCGGAAGCTGGTCTCAGTGAGTTTGTCAGCCTGGCTGGTGGGCCAGACGCTAGTTTTGTCTATATTCCAACTGCAGCGTCGAGCATCCGTCTTCCGTCAGGATTCATTTGGGATCCACCTGATGCGGATGTAATGCCCGCCAACACGCCAGAGTTTATTCAAGAACTCTGTAAACTTTTTGGAGTCAAACATATCACCCTGCTTCATACTCGAAGCAGGACCACCGCAAACTCCGAGCCCTTTATTGAACCGCTCAAGAAAGCAAATGGCGTTTGGCTAAGTTCAGGAAACCCAGGACGCCTGAGCAATGCGTATCTCGATACGCGAACACACCGTGAGTTGAATGGAGTTTTGCAAAGAGGCGGAGTGGTTGGCGGAAATTCGGCGGGTGCGATAATCCAGGGATCGTATATTGTGAGAGGAAATCCGAACAAACCTGTATTGATGGTTAAAGGACATGAACGAGGCTTTGCGTTTTTAAAGAACGTCGCGATCAACCCACACCTGAGCGAGGAAAAGCGTCAATCAGAACTGGTGACGGTTCTCGATGCAAATCCGCAATTGTTAGGTATCGGTATCGATGAGAAGGTTGCGATCATCGTGAAAGGCAATCGATTCGAAATCATCGGTCAAGGCCGCATTGCCATTTACGACAACATCAAACACGGCGGCAGTTGGTATTATTGGCTGAAACCTGGCGACGTATTTAACCTGCGCACAAGGTCGCAAGAAAAACAAACTCCATAAATCGAGGAACAAAGTGGATCTAACAACTCTTAAAACACCTTGTCTGATTCTTGATGTTGACAACGTAAAACGTAATGCAGCGAAGATGAGCAGTCGCGTGACTGAACGCGGGGCGAATCTCAGACCACATATTAAGACTCACAAGTGTATCGAGGTTGCCCGCATTCAGACGGCCGGACACTCTGGTGCAGTTACGGTATCAACGTTAGCAGAGGCAAGAGCGTTTGCAGACAATGGATTCCAGAAAATTACTTACGCTGTTCCAATCGAACCGGGTAAGTTTGACGAAGCAATCGAACTGTCAAAAAAGTGCGAAGAGTTGTCACTCATTACCGATGATCTAGAAGTCCCTGAATTATTGAATGCTAAGGCAAAGGCCGCCGGCGTTACCCTCAACTTGTTTTTAAAAGTAGATTGCGGTTATCACCGTTGCGGCGTTGAGCCACATACGCCCGGAGCGCTGCAGATTCCGCGATCAATCGACAGCTCTTCAAACTTAAGGTTTGGCGGAATACTTACGCACGCAGGGCACTCATATCACTGTAGTTCCAAAGATGAACTAATGGCGGTAGCACATCAGGAACGCGATGTAATGGCTGGTTTCGCCAATCAATTGCGGGCTTCGGGACTTCAGGTTCCAATCGTAAGCATCGGATCGACGCCAACGATAAGCATTGTGGACCACTTGGAAGGCATCGATGAGGTGCGGCCTGGAAACTACATCTTCTTCGATGCATTTCAGGCAACTCAAGGTAACTGCGGTTTTGCGGACTGTGCACTGACCGTGCTGGCCTCTGTTACTCACCGTGACCTCACGCGTCGCAAGATCATTATTGACGCTGGCGCGATAGCACTCTCAAAGGATCGCGGTCCGATCGAGTTTGACGATGGTTGCGGTTATGGTCGAGTACTCGATCTTGAAGGTCGTGATCTGAAACTTCGGGTCGGGGGTTTATCGCAGGAACATGGGGAAATAATAGCGGCCGACGATGCAGAAGTTGATCGATTAAAGGTCGGTTCCAGAGTTAGGGTCCTGGCTAACCACTCATGTCTCACAGCCGCCCAGCACACGCATTATGAGGTATTGGAAGGACGGCAAATCGTCGACCGTTGGAGAATTCACAACGGCTGGTAGGTCATTACAACAGCGCGGTTGCACGTGGCCTACATCGACGGTTAGCAAGTTACACGCTTAGCGCTCTGTGCAACACCACTCCAGCTTTCATGAATCTTGACAGATAACACAACGCAAAGTAAGTTACCTCAACCTACCCGATTCACCCGACTCAACAATTAAATCAATTCACTTTCTGTCTCGACTAAAACAGAAACTGATCAGCAACGAGCAAAAGGGGAATCTATGCGTATAACGAGATGGCAAAGACTAACTGTAGTCTGCCTTGTTCTGGTAGCAATACTCAGTTCATTTGGTAGCCTCGCGCAAGAAAGATCCCGAACTGCGCCTGACATTTGGGGTCCGAAATACAAAGCTGGGAAACGTGTTCGCACCGACGAAAAACATCCCTTCAATCATGGCAGCACTTCTGTCGATCGTTTGCGTCACTGGAACGAAGTTGCAATCAACGCCAGTGGCCTTGACCACACCCCCATTGAGCCCGGAGATAATCGTCTTGGTTTTGGCGAACAACTCGGCCCAGGCCGTTCCGCCAGAGCAATGGCAATAGTTCATATTGCCGTGTTTGACGCGGTGAATGCTATTGAAGACAAGTATGTGAGTTACACCGGGATTCCTGTGAATAAGGACGCATCGATGGAGAGCGCCATTGCACAGGCAGCGCATGACACTCTCTGCACGATGTTCTCTTTTCAGATACCAACCTTTGATCAGAACCTGACTCAGGATCTAAACGACATACCCGATGGTCCAGCGAAAACGGCTGGTATTCAGATCGGTCATGACGCGGCTGCCGCGATTCTCGCGCTCCGAAGCAGCGACGGAGCAAATCATCCCGAACCACGGCTAAACATGACCTGGTTCACGAGTAATGACGCAGGACACTGGCGTCAAGATCCAATCAGTCTCCATCCGTTGGCGCTCGGCGGACATTGGGGAGAAGTGACCCCCTTCGTTCTTAGCTCTCCAAGTCAGTTTCGCGTCCCTCCTCCCCCGTCGATGACCAGTACGGCTTATACAAATGCATTTAACGAAGTCAAAGCGCTCGGTGGTGATGGCATAATCCCAACTACCCGTACTACCGAGCAAACCACGATCGGCATCTTCTGGGCCTATGATGGAACGCCAAGTCTCTGCGCCCCACCGCGTTTGTACAATCAAATAGCAATGAGGATTGCCGACATCAAAAAGACCGATAAGCCTATAGAGCTTGCTCGGCTTCTGGCATTAGTAAACACAGCAATGGCTGACGCTGGAATCGCGATTTGGGAGTCGAAGTATTTCTACGACTTCTGGCGTCCAGTTACAGGGATACGTGAAGCAGATCCAGGAACTGGGCCAAGTGGCGTCGGCGATGGTAACCCAAATACCGCCGGCGACATCAATTACTCACCATTGGGAGCGCCCGCCAGCAATCTCACTGGTCCAAATTTCACTCCGCCGTTTCCGTCATACCCTTCGGGTCATGCTGGATTTGGTGGAGCACTCTTTGAGGTGCTCCGTCGGTTCTATGGAAAGGATAAGATTCCTTTTACATTCATCTCAGATGAATTTAACGGGGTGACTGAGGACAACAATGGAAACCCGCGTCCGTTGATCGAGCGAAGCTTTTCATCTCTCTCGGAAGCAGAAGAAGAAAACGGTCAAAGCAGAATTTACCTTGGCATCCACTGGCGTTTTGATAAGACAGAGGGAATCGCACAAGGTAACAACGTTGCCAGTTATGTCTTTAACCATGCGTTTCAAAAAAAGTAACTTCATTTGAAAGCCCAGCGGCTAAACTAAATTCCTGCCTAATACTCGCGCACTCCCATATTGCGAATGCCGACTGAACCCAACGCTCTATCGACTTGATCTGAGTCGTACCCGGTCGTTGAGTTACCGCCACCGTTCATGTCGTACGTTGCCGACAAGAACGGGTGTGCCTGGGCGTTTTCGCTGGACGGCCACGTTTTTGCAAACTTCGCAACTACAATCGCTCCGTAGGTGTCACCATTACCGCTACCATTACGTTGAAAAACACCGTCGCCGAGCACCATGATGATACCGTTGAAGCCTACGTTACCTGACGCCGTTAGGGTGCCAGTCACTACCAATAACCCGGTTCCATCGCTCAGCGAGCAGTCACCATCAACAAACGTAAACTTTGGGTTGCTACTAGTTCCGAAATCGCCTGGTGTCGATGTGAAATAACGTGAATTGCCAATTGCTGAAGCCTTCAAGCCTGCCAGAAAGCTGCGAGCGTTATCAGCCGTTTGCAAGAAGGAAGGAAGACTTGAAACTGAAAACTGCTTAACCTTTTCGACGCCGCTAACGGTGTTTGGTTTAGCACTCGCGATCTCGTCGGATACAGCGGTGTAATCATTTGCGTGTGTGGTACCAAAGGTCGGAATAGAGAGTGAGGGATTGGCGTGATCGTAACCGGAGTACGTCTTCGCGTTACTATTACCAATCTGGAAATTGGCAAGCTTGGTGCTATCGTCGTCGTTTCCCCGAACGAGGATCGCGGCATTGGGTGAAAAGTCAAAGTTGAAGCGCGAAATCATTACCTCCATCTGACGTTTCGCACCGTTGGGGCCGTAGCCAACTACATGAACCAGGAGCCTCTGAGGCTGCTTCAAAACTGGAGTATTGTCCGGATCAGTCAGGCTAATTGAATAGCCCATCAACGGGCTCGCATTCAAAGTAACGGCGGCCTTGGTTTGAATAGTCGTGTCGTATGTAAGCCAGGTGGCTAGTGTCGGGTTGTTAACCGCGTTTCTAAAAGTGGCTGCTGTTCCCGCGGGACTTGAAGCGACATTTCCGCGCATGACATTTAGAGCCGCATTAACTCCTGCTTCGGCTGCGTAGTAAGCTTGCATTTCGGCGGTCGAATCAATCGCAAGACCAGAAGCCATGTTAGTAGTTACAATTAACGCACCGCCGATCATAAACAACAGAGTCGCAACTAAAAGCGTAGTAATAAGCGCTGCACCATTTTGTCCTTTGCTTCGCTTTTCCATTCTCTCGTTCATACTCACAAACATACGACATACCTCACGGGTTCGAAGTCGGGTTTAGTACTGAGTCAAAGCCGAATTTCTAAGGGTGACATCAGAAACAAGAAGCACGTTGGAAGCGGGTTGATAACCGTCGCTACCTGGGCTGCCTGCGGCAGGAATTCTTACACAGACTGCAATCACTATATACGAAGCAACACTAGGACTAACTTCAACACTTGATGCACCCGAGATATCACAATCAGAGGTCAAATACGTAACCTTCTGACCAAAATAATGAATGCGAATCTGGTCTACACGATTCGCTAGTACCGTTGTCTTGTTTGTGGCGGCGTTGGCATCGTGCCGTACAAGGTAATCAGTGTTCTCTGCTGTGTTAACGAAGTACTTGATGTCTTCGCCTGCATCAACTACACCGTCTCTCGACGTGGTACTTGCAGTCGTATCGTATTTGTTCAGGTTTGATCGGATACGAATCGAGGTCGAGCTGGAGTCAGCAGCAACAATTCCATTGGTTGACAGATTGAACCCTGCGTTCGAGATCTCGCGCGACATTATGTTGATTGCTCGTTGCGCGTCTGCGGCTGCGTCTGTAACCGATTCTTCACGGTTGCGAATACGAAAGCCGGCTGACAAAGCACTCGCAGCAATGCCAAGCATTACGATCGTCACTGTCATGGCAATCATCAGCTCGATGAGCGAGAAACCTGCCATGCTTGATGTTTTGGTTGTACAAGTTTTGGTTTGCATAAAGATCGCGGCCGTTCTCGTTGAACAATTACCTGTTTGGTCCCATCAGGTTTGTTGAATGAACTGTTTTTAATGTCACGGTGCCCAGGGCCGTTCCAGTTGGAGTAGCCTTAATGGTGATGGTCTTGACAGTTGGCTGTCCGTTTTGGGTATTTGAATGAGTTATGGTGGTGAGAACCGTGTAGGTCCTCCCTGCCCTATCGACGGTGGAAATCACACCGTTAACAGAGGTCGCATTCAAGATTGAGTCTGTGAACGAGGCATTGCGAAACTGTTCCATCTTCTGTTGAGCAACCGCCATCGCGAGCTCGCGATCATTCGCACCAGCGTTGTTTTGAATCGAGTACGCGAACACACTGACTGATCCTAGCACCGCGATAAACATCACCACCATCGCGACGCTCGTCTCCAACAAAGTAAAGCCACTTGACGATTGATTGCGCGTGGCGCAAGTTGATTTGTTCTTTGACTGCAGCAGTCTTGTCTTTTTTATCTTCATACAGCTCACTCCTAGTTGGTGACTGCGACCGATACGGTGTCGGTACCACAAGGTGTAGTGAACGTAACCGTAAAGTTTCCACGTGTGTTGTTATTCGAAGTGATAGTAAAGGTACCGGAATGTCCAGAATTTATGGTCGACGATTCAGGCGAAATCGTGAGATTTGTTGGTCCAGAGGCCGACACGGTCCCACCGCCGCCAACCATATTGACAGTTACTGATGTCGAACCACCGTTCTTACGGATGGAGATCGAGGTTGGGCTCACTGACGTCGAACAGGGTGTTGCGGTCGGCGTAGGTGTCGGTGTTGGCATAGGAGTCGGAGTTGGCGTCGGTGTAGGTGTCGGAGTCGGCGTAGGTATGGGTGTTGGCGTAGGTGTCGGAGTTGGCGTAGGTGTAGGTGTCGGCGTTGGAGTTGGCGTAGGAGTCGGCGTGGGGGTTGCCGTGGGCGTCGGAGTTGCACTCGGTGTTGGGGTGGGACTTACTGCTGGCGTTGGCGCAACAATTACGCCTGTATCTTTTGAGATATCGCCGGACACATTCACATTCAACCCTACTTGAGGGACGGCGGCGTCCTGGAAGATCTCACTTCCAACCGTTACGTCACCAGAACCGGTGACGTCTACTTGCTTAGTTCCTGAAGTATTTTGCAGGGCAAAAGTGGTTTCGGTTCCGATTGTTGGCCTACCGCGCCAATCGAATGAAACACTTGTTGGATCAGTGATAAATTCGACGCCCGATTCAAGCTTGAAGTCTCGATAGGTAAGAGTTTCGGAGCTCCCAAAACCCATTGTTACTCGATACGTTGTTGCGTTCAGTACTTGAACCTTTGATTCGCTGCCCGCAGTCGCGCGCCTACGCACTGAATCCGTTCGTGCCCTTTCCATGTAACCGGCAAATTGGTGTGCCGAGTTTGACAGACGCAAAGACTCCCTACCGGCGCGAACCGATAAGGTAGCCATCGAAGCAATGATCAATGTCACCGCAAGGACGATTACGATCTGAAGGGTCGAGAAGCCTTCGTGACGTCTTACTTGAGTCAATGATGAATTAGGGTCGGGGGTTATTCGAAGGGACATCTAGAGTCTCCAAAACTTTTTCAGCTGTCAAAATGCTAACAACAGACAAAACCAAGCAAATTGAATGGACATATTCGTGTTGCTGACCTTTACCGGGAACGAGAGTGGTCAGAGGTGAAGGGCCCAATGTGGAAGGGCTAAATGGAAGCGATGATGCTTGGTTCTTATTGTCATCTACCTGTGAAGAGTGCATTCAATTAAACCTATGGGTCTCTTTAATAGTCCTGAGAACCGTTACTCAGTGTTAACCTCGCGTCACAATTCTGCAATGAATATGCCATTGAGGATTAATGTGGATGGGCCAAAAAAATGGAAGGGACTACTTTTTATTCCAGAATTTTTTTGAGTGCATTAATGCTCGCTTAAGTTCACGCGATCAGTTCTCAACAACTAAAACGCACGCAGCGAGCAAACAAGGGACGTTGACGATTTCCGTATCGGCCAGTTGACGAAAAATGTAAGTTACTTCAACGAGTAACAATAGTTTTTGCAGCTACTACTGATCGGCGTAACCACGCGATGAACTATTCGCACCATTCCTAAATCGAAAACTGGAATGCAACAGCCACACTCAGCGATTCTTATTTTTGGCTTCCAGAAAGATAGTAGTAACGAACGATCACTAAACCTGATAACGCTGCGACACCCATCATCAACTCAAATCCAGAGATCCCATGCGTCACCATCTTCCGAGCGATGATGAAGATGAGAACCTCCACTGCAGCGCTTGTCTTGTGGAAGAGACCCAGGTTAGACGAATAATCTATAATCGTATTTTTGGAGGCACTCGACCCCACGCGATTCAAGTGGTCTATGGACGTTAATTCTTGCGAAGCGATTCTTCTGCCAACTCAAGCTTTGCGAGGCGTAAATGGAACTAGCTTTGCTTTAAGGAGACGGTGATGGCAAAAGCTCAAGCTGTGATGCCCTGGTGGCTGGAAAACGGTACAGAGATATGTTCGATCTGCCATCACTTGTACCTATATGAGACGGAATTTCGATGCTCCGATTGCGATGGTCCGACATGCCCAAACTGCGTGGAGATTAGACATGCTGAAGCAGTAATTTGTTTGCCATGTTTACAAACTGATCAAGCGAAGGCGGGGAAGATTTGAAATGGCAGCACGAGCAATCTGGAAAGGTGAACTGAAGTTAGGAACCACGGGTTTGCCGGTAAAACTCTATTCTGCAATAGAGGACCGCAACGTGCGCTTTCACATTCTGGATAGCGGCAAAAAACGAGTTAAACAACATATGGTCGATCCTGCTTCTGGAGATGAAGTTCCCGACACTGAGATTCAGAAAGGCTATGAGATCGTACCAGGAAGATTCGTGATCCTCGAGGCCGAAGACTTGGAGAGTCTCAAACCGAAAGCCTCCAGGGAGATCGAGGTCGCATCCTTTGTACCTGTGAAGGCCATTGCTCAACAATACTACGAACGTCCGTACTACCTTGGCCCAGATGGAGATCAGAAAAACTACTTCGCACTGGCTGAAGCTCTCGAAAGCCAAAAACAAGAAGGCATCGCTGTATGGACGATGCGCAACAAGACTTACACTGGAGCATTGGGAGCGAAAGAAGGTTACCTCGTTCTATCGACGCTAAGAAATCAGGGCGAAGTGGTCGCCGCGTCAGACCTTCCAATTCCGACGGGAGCAGCTCCCACCAAGAAAGAATTGGAGATGGCCAAACTCTTAGTAGGAATGCTTGAAGGTGAATTTGAACCCGAATCCTACAAGGACGAGTATCGTGATCGAGTGATGGAATTTATAGAGAAGAAGGCAAAGGGTCATGCGCCACGTTTGAGTGCTGTGAAAACAAAACGTTCCACTACTTCCCTCGATAGCGTTCTAGCGAAGAGTATCGAGGCTTTAAAGAAAGGAAAACGAGCTGCCTAGGACGAGCAAAAAAGCAGGGACCTCGAAATCAGCTAAGAGCCGCGACAGTGTTGTCGACGAAGAGCGCTCGGGGGTGCGACCTTTTTGGTCAGGGACGATCACTTTCGGTCTCGTTAGTGTGCCGGTCAACCTCTTCCCTGCCACCAGGACGACTCGCCAGCCTCTCCGAATGCTTTCTCCTGAGGGTGAACCTTTAGCTCGTAAGTATTTCTCAGAGAAGACCGGACGAGACCTCGATGCGGATGAGATGATCCGAGGGTATGAAACGGACACGGGTAAGTTTGTAACTATTACCGATGATGAACTGGAACGACTGGCTCCGGAAAAAACTCGCGACATCAACCTAACGCGGTTCGTTAAGGAAGATGCGATTCCACCAATTTTCTTCGAGCGAGGCTACTTCCTGATGCCCGCTGGAAACTCTGAGAAGGCCTATAAACTTCTCGCGGAGGCGATGAAGGAAGAGAAAAACGTCGGTATCGCTACTTTTGTGATGCGAGGCAAGGAGTACTTGGTGGCGATCTTCTCTGACCACGGGTTGCTAAGAGCCGAAACAATGCGATTTCCAGACGAGATTCGATCGGCGAAGCAAATTGGGTTACCTGAAAAAGGCAAAGTAGCCCCTGCGAGTGTGCGAAAGTTTGAAACCCTGATTAAGAGGAAGAGCAAGAAGGCCTTTACTCCCGGTAAAGATGATGAATCCGCCCGACTGCTGACGCTCGTCAAACAGAAGCAGTCCAAAAAGAGCAATGTGGTGGAACTGAAGGACTATAAGCCAACCAACGGTAAAGTCGTTGACCTCGTTGAAGTACTCAAAAGATCCCTTTCTGGTAAAAGCCGCTAACGGTTTCTGATTGTAGGGGCCACGATTGCGGAACCTGCTTAATTGATTTTCGCAGAGGCTTACTCACTTATGAGAGGCGCCCACCGAGGGACGCATCCAACAATCCAAGAATTTCCCGAAGAAGTTTGTCGAAAACGGCTTCACCCGTTCGTCTTATCGGTGAGAGACTAATGATAAGAGCGGAAAAGAGGGATTTCTATGCCTAATTACCTTTTGTTACTTCATTCCGAGCCCGACGTCTTCAAAAACGCCAGTCCGGAGGAAATTCAAGTAATCATTCAAAAGTACTACTCCTGGAAACAGCGTATGCGCGACGCAGGGATTCTCCTGGGTGGTGAGAAACTTCAGGACAGAACTGGCCGCGTCATAAGACGCACTGCTGCTGACGTTACTTCAGTCATCGACGGGCCCTATGCTGAAACCAAAGAGGTTCTCGCTGGTTTCTTTCAAATTCAGGCCAAGGATTACGACTCCGCCGTCGAGGCGGCAAAAGAATGTCCACATCTCCAATACGGCGCAATTGAGATTCGCCAGATAGAACCAGTGCCACCTCCGGCTAACTCCGGAGAAAGCGACGGTGCACGAAGATGAGAAATACAGTCGCTATTGCTCTAGCACCGTTCATACTAACACTTACGGTCCAAGTGTCGTCTCAATCGATTCAGGTCACCGATCGTCTCGTCGGCTCGTGGCAAGGCGACGGCAAGGCTTTTGGAATGGATGCCAAACTCGAGTCGAGATGGGAATGGGTGCTTGATAAGAAATTCCTGCGCTTGAGTCTCAAGAGCGAGATGCGTGGACAAAATGGGCAGACTGAAGTCTTTGAAGGTCACGCGTACTACAAACTGGTAAGCGAAAACAAGTACGTCGGACGATGGTTTGATTCGCGTGGAGTGTCGTTCCCGATCGAGGGTCAGGTTGTCGATAACTCGCTCGTTGCGCATTGGGGATCCCCCGATCAGGAAGAGGGTAAATCTGTCTACAGGATTACCGCAGAAGGTAATCTCGAAGTTATCGACTCGTCCAAGCAGAAGGACGGCACGTATAAAGAGTTCGGCAGAGTAGTCTTGAAGAAGTTTTAGAGGGCGGGTAACCCAGCGTTTCAGGACCATTGGTCATATGTCATTTGCAGGACCATTGGTCATATATCATTTGAAATTTATCAATTGTCATTTGGTCCGTGGTCAGTGGTCCGTGGTCAGTGGTCCCTTGGCTATGAATCCCCAATGCCCCTTAAACGGATCATTACAACTGACAACGGACCACTGACCACGGACCAAAATGACAATTGATAAATTTCAAATGATATATGACCATTGATTCTGAAACGCCGCCCTCTCATTCATAACGCACATCCTCTTGCATCTTTTTACTCTTCTGGGCAGACTCTCCAAGTCAGCTAATCCCCTGATGCAAGGAGCTTTCATATGGGTCTAAATGAACGGCGAAAGATGAAGGAGCTGCAGGAAGTTACCTTCCCCGAACGCGTAAAAGAGATCGAAGAGATTTGCGGAAAAGCCATCCCCTACGAAGTTGATTGGGATAGCCTCAGCGACGATATGGAGGCACTCAACTTTATCGACAATATTTCCTGTCACAGATTAAATATGGCCCTCCGAGTGATTTGCCAGGATGATCTAGGCAAGGACGCAGTAAGTGAAGGTCTGCGCTCGATCAAACTGAAGAACGTCAAAGACAAATCCGCGATGAGTATCTCGTTCAACAATGGCGTTCTCGAGATGCATTGCGCGTATGCACTAAGAACGGACGGAATGTTTAGCGACGGAGAAATTCGCGAGCTTCTTATACAAAAGTTGTAAAATAAGGACCATGACTGGCGTCGACCGTCTCCAAAGCATCGGAATTCTACGAACAGGTTCCCCTTCCCGAGGCTTTAGTTATCGCCGGACTGACGGGCGGGGAATCACTGCCGAGGATTTGACAAGGATTCGCAAACTACGTCTGCCGCCGGCTTGGACCAACGTCGCGATCAATCCCTCCGCAAATGGCCGCCTTCAAGCGATCGGTCTGGACGCTGCAGGGCGCTGGCAGTACATCTACCACGAGAGTCACACGCGAACACAAGAACTGCAAAAGTTTCGTCGTCTGAATCTCTTTATCCAGGACCTACCTACCATGCGAGTAACCGTTGCTGCTCATTTGCGGCAACCGGGTCTCGGTCGAGAACGGATACTGGCTTGCATTCTCCGAATCCTCTCCACCTGCTTCTTACGACCAGGTAGCGAGTGTTACGTTACAGAAAACGGAAGCTATGGAATCGCCACCCTGAAGCCGAAGCACGTAACGGTGACCGGCGACTTGATCAGGTTCGACTTTCCAGGTAAGTCGGGTGTGCGACAGTATCGGGAGCTGCGCGATCGACAGGTGGCACGTGTCCTGAGAAGCCTATTGAAGTGCCGCAAGAGTGAGGTATTCAAATACCAGGATGAGAACGGCGAGTTTGTTGATGTTAAGCGCCAGCACATCAACGACTACATAAAAGAAGTTATGGGTGAAAGTTTTAGTGCTAAAGATTTCCGCACTTGGGCCGGCACACTTGTCTGCGCCTGTGCCCTTGCGCGATCCGGCGTCGCGGAGGATGAACCGTCATTACTCAGAAAGAAAAAGATTGTTGCTGCAATCAAGGAGACATCTCACGCCTTGGGTAACACACCCAGTGTTTGCCGTAGCTCCTATATTTTTCCTGGGGTGATCGCGCATTTTGAAAAGGGAAAGACTATCGATAAGTACTTTGCGAGTTTGGATGACTTTTTGTCTTACAGAGGAAATCGGCTGCACCCGGCTGAAAAGTCTTTGTTACGTCTATTGAGGTAATGCTTAGCAGCAAGATACAGAACCTGGAGTCGTGTAAAGAATCCGTTCTCATTCTCCCCAGCCTTCAGGCTGGGGATAGACAGTAGTGTCGATACCATGGAAACCATTTCAATGGTTTCAACACTCAACCTCACTCGGCGGCGCTCGGAAGGTAAACCATTAAAATGGTTACCTAATCCTTTGTGCCGCTTAACCCCAACCTAAAGGTTGGGGAGAATGAGAGGTTGTCTTTGAGAAATCTGCGCCCTTGTAACTCATACACCTCCAGATTGAGTACCTCTGGTATAGTGTTCACGATTTCCACCCATACTAATGCGACTAGTCGTGATCGAACTAAGTGGTGGCCAACAGGTCGCCACTTACGAATTCAATAAAGAGCAAATAAAAATCGGACGCGATCCAGACCAGTGCGATTTGGTGTTCGCACAGGAAAAATGGTTGATGGTCTCGCGTGTGCACGCCGTACTGCGAGTTCAAGGAAACGCGGTCTACCTCACGGACGCGAAATCACGCCAGGGCACTTATCTCAATGGAGATCGGATTGCGAGTGAAAGAGAGGTCTCGAAGGGTTCCCGTATCCAGTTTGGTGAGTCGGGTCCAACCGTCACAGTAGAACTCACCACAATTTCCGCGAATGCTCGCAGTGTTACTCCCCCGTCCGATGCTGCATTCGACCCAACCATTCGAGAAGGAAATCTGTCCCCTCACGTGACTGCCGAACCTAACTCGGCATCCAGCGATAAAACACAAGCTGAGTTGATCGTTGAGAGCGGAGTGACTGCGAACGGTCAAACTCGTTTTCTGTTAACGGCAGAAAGAACAGTGCTGGGACGCGAGGCACCTGCAGACATAAAGGTAGAAGCTGTCGCCCAAGTCGTTTCTCGTCGTCACGCTGAGATCACGAGACAAAAAGACGGCTCCTACATTGTTGCCGATTTGCAGAGCTTCAACGGCACGTTAGTTAATGGTCATCGAGTAACTGCACCTACCGGCATAAAACACGGAGACCTTATACAACTGAGCGTTGGAGGACCAATACTCCGGTTTGCCCAAGCGGCCAATGCCGTTACCAATAATCGGTTGGGTAGCGCGGCACTTCCAACTGGTGCTAAGTCGCCGGCACCTGTGGCTCAACGGAGCTCAAAAGAAGCAGCGCGACCTACAAACTTGAAAGCCCAGACTATTGTCGTAATGCCGGGTGTTAGTCAGGGCGAATGGGCGGGTAGCCCGGAACGAGCCAAGGCTCAATTACTAACCCACTGCGGTTTCGATAGCACAGGTCGCATTTCGATAGGCCGGGCTGCTGACAACAATATCAGGTTGGATGTGTTCCTCATCTCCAACCATCATGCGTTATTCATCAACACCGCCCAGGGCGTAGTCATACAGGACGCGGGTTCGACCAATGGCGTCTATCTAAATGGCGCCAGAGTTGTCGGCTGGCAATACGTCACCCCGGAGGACGTGGTCCAAATAGGCCCGTTTGTTATCACCGTTGATAGGACGCTCGGCGTTACAGTCTTCGACACAAGGGCACTTACAAAAGTCGAGGCTTACGAGATCACGGATGTCCTCAATCGCTCCGGACGCGAGATCAAACTCTTAGACAATATTTCTATCGAAATCGAACCGAATGAGTTTATCGGACTGCTTGGGCCATCGGGCGCGGGTAAGTCGCTACTAATGAATGCCCTCAACGGTATGGGACGTCCCACTTCCGGGCAAGTGTTAGTAAACAATCTGGACCTCTACCAACACCTTCACTCACTAAAACATTCTATTGGCCACGTTCCGCAGGACGACATAATTCATCAGGAACTGACTGTCTATCAAACGCTCTACTACGTTGCTCGCCTGCGACTCTCACGCGACTTGAATCGCTCAGAGGTGGATCAGATTGTCAGCGAGGTACTCGAACTCACAAATCTTTCGGAACGTCGCGACGTTAAAGTCTCGCAACTATCTGGTGGACAGCGGAAGAGAGTTTCGATAGCAGTCGAATTAATCACCAAGCCCTCGATCATTTTCCTCGATGAACCAACCTCCGGCCTAGACCCGGCGACCGAAGAGAAGATCATGAAGTTGTTTCGTCAGATAGCAGAGTCCGGCAGGACTGTCATTCTGACGACGCACGCAATGGAGAATGTTCACCTATTCGACAAAGTCGCGGTGTTGCTTCGTGGCAAGCTGATCTTCTATGGCACGCCACAGGAGGCGTTAGATTTTGTGGGCGCCCGGAACTTTATTGAACTCTACAACAAACTCGAACGGTCCCTCGACGTCGACGTCGACCAACTGGAACCTCTTCCCAAGAACGCACCCGCCGTTCAGAAGCGCGAGTTTGACGAACGTCGCAACCAAATCGCGAATGAAAACGCCGAGGGTTGGCGCAATCGCTATCTACAGAGCGAGGTCTACAAACGTAATACACCCGGACTGGTAAGTCAGGGCTATCAAATTCAGCAATTCGCAGCGCCACAGGTGAGACGTACCGGCATCCTTGGTTCGTTGCGGCAATGGATAACTCTCGTCCAACGTTATTTGACTGTACTCTTCAACGATAAGCTGAATCTCGCAATTCTCCTTTGCCAGGCTCCCATAATCTCGTTGATGACCTATCTCGTCGTCGACAGCAATGACCCGCGAGACTTTGCATACTTTGTGATGGCAATCGTACCGGTTTGGTTTGGTACGTCGGTGGCTGCGCGCGAAATCGTCAAGGAAGGTTCGATTTACCGCCGCGAGCGAATGGTCAATCTCGGAATATTTCCCTACCTCGGGTCAAAACTTTTTTCACTCGCTCTGATCGTCACGCTCCAGTGCGTCTTCATGTTCGCGCTTCTCAAGCTTCTACACTTTGCGGGTCTAATGTATCTGCCAGGTCTCTTTTTTGGCATGGGCCAACTGTTGTTGATGATCTTGACTGGCATGGTCGGCATCGCTCTCGGACTATTCGTGTCGTCGGTAGTCAAAACGTCTGAAGTTGCGACCAGTATCGTCCCCCTGCTGCTGATACCTCAGATCTTGTTCTGCGGATTAGTTGGAGTACCGAGAGGAGCAACTCGAGTCCTTGGTACGGTGATGCCTGTGACCTGGTCCTTCGACGGCATGAAAAGACTTTCGACGTTAGATACACTCAAAGCCGAGGGCTCTGATCAGACCGGCGAAAACGCTGGTCAGGGTGTGTACAAACATCTGGAGGAGACTAACGAAAAGAATTTTGCAGACACACGGCAAAGGATCGAGGCCCAAAGAAAGCAGACCGAGGATGAACTAAAGGAGTATGACCGGAAGCTAAGAGAATATGTTGCTTCGCTTAGCACGCCTCGGCCAACGGGTGCTAGAACCGCACCAGACTTGCCCACACCAAAACCGGTTCCCTCCTTCCCTAAAATCGAGAAGCTCAATGACGATCTCTCCCATTACGTGACCTTTAAGCACCCCTGGGGTAACGTGATACTGGATCCCCTGGTTTTGGTGGCTATGTTCTGCATCCTTATTGTGATGACCCTTATTGCATTGCGTTTAAAAGACGTCACGAGTAGGACCAGGTGATGGGCAAAGATCTCTACGACGAGTTTCACTATCCCAACTACTGCTATTCGCAGACTCATCCCGATCGTCTATCAAGCATTGCTACTTTATTCGGTTTGCAACCCACGCCGGTGGAGAGTTGTCGAGTACTGGAGTTGGCTTGCGGGGATGGTGCCAATCTTCTGCCGATGGCTGTTCACCTGCCAGAGAGTAATTTTGTTGGTATCGATCGCGCCGTCGAACCTATTGCCAGTGGGCAGGCTACAATCGCAGAACTCAACCTCAAAAATCTCGAACTAAAACAAAAGGATATTCTTGAAACCTCAGATGAGTTAGGCAAGTTTGACTACATCATTGCTCATGGTCTTTTCTCCTGGGTTCCAGCAGAGGTACAGGAACGAATCCTTTCGCTCTGTAGAGAGAGTTTGAATCCAAACGGCGTAGCGTATATCTCCTACAACACTTATCCAGGTTGTCATCTACGCGCCATCACCTGGGGCATGACTCGATTTCACACTCGCGAGATTCAAGACCCGCTTGAAAAAGTCGCACAGAGCAGAGCCTTAATAAACTGGGCCGCAACGGCACAGACACAACAAAATGCCTATTCGACGTTTCTCAACGAGGTTAACGCAGCCCTGGCCAAGAAGGATGGGGGAGCAATTTTTCACGATGATCTGTCTGAACAAAACTCTCCTCTCTATTTTTTCCAGTTCGTCACCCGGGCAGCGCGACACGGTCTGCGATTCTTATCAGAGTCTGAGTACTTCCATACGCAAGAGATAAACTTTGCGACAGAGGTTGCTGATCAGCTAAAGGCAATGGAGCGCGAGGACATCATACTCAAGGAGCAGTATCTGGATTTTCTCGGAGGCAGAAGTTTTCGGCAAACACTTCTTTGTCATCACGAGGCAAAAGTGGACCGATCACTTAAACCGGATATGGTAAGGCAGTTTTACGTTCGAGCGAATGCCATACCTGTTTCTGATCATCCAGACCTTCAGTCGCAGGCCATCGAAGAGTTTCGTGGTCCAAAAGGTTCGGGAATCTCAACCAGCTTTCCTCTCGGAAAAGCTGCCTTTTCTCACCTGTCGAGTGTTTATCCAGCTTCCTTATCATTTGCGGAGCTGATTGACTCAGCCAACGCATTGTTGTTAGCGAGCGATTCCCAAAGAAAATATGCTGGGGAGGATTCTGAAGAAGGTCAGGCTCTAGCCGAACTAATATTGAAGGCGTTTGGGGTTGGTGTTGCTGAACTGCACTTGCATCAAACAAAACTCGCCACGAAACCTGGTGATTGGCCAATGATCAGCAGTCTCGCACGTCACCAGGCACAGAAGGGTCAAATGATTTCGACTCTTCTGCACGGAAGCGTGAAGTTTGAAGATGAGTTAGGCAGACAGCTTCTTACGCTGCTTGACGGCACGCGGGATCGGACTCGACTGGAAACGGACTTCAGACAGCTAGCTGAGCAGGTCATTGAAGAGGAGAATAAATCCGGCAATCCAATTTCGATACCAGACGATCTCTCCGAACAGTTAACAAACAGACTAAACAGCCTTGGCAAGCTTGGGTTATTTATTCAATGAGTCCACTTTAGTCGACAATGGTTGCGAATTGACTTGCCGCAAGAGTCTAAGAGTCAACCTCTTCAGACTGTTAAAAAATGACGCTCTCATTCTCCTCAACCTTTAGAGACTGTGTAAAAACGCCGACACCACCGGCTTCAGCCGTGTGGAGTCTCAACTTCAGCCCTTTTTGATACCAAGGGAAAATGGCGGAAATTGAAGCACCACGCGACTGAAGTCGGGGGTGTCTGAGATTTCAGATTTCAGATTTAGTAACATCCATGAGGTACTAAGTCTTCAATCCCAGATCTTGGTCCGATAGAAACAGATATCCACTCTTGATCATTCGGATCACAAGCCCGGAAAAATCCTCAAGTTTAAATCCTTCAGGGAGCTGTTTGTTCGCGCTCGCGTCGTTGAAAACTTCTCTCGGAGTCACTCTTCCGTTGAACCTCGTGAAGAGAGGCACCATCCACTGATCGACTCGACCACGAGCTTCAAACGGTTTGTCGACCTCAAACATTATCTCGGCCGGAACCAATTCTTCTTCATGCACGACGTGCGTAACAACCACCTGAAGTCGTGACGCTAGCGACGGTCTACTCTCGGCAATTTCCCGTAGCTCATCCACCTGCTCGAAACGATAATGAACTGCAAAGGCCCGTTCAAAGTCAGCACCGGAGGTGATGGAGCTCAATGTCGTTCGAAACGTCCAGGGTTCATGTGTTTCGCCAGGTGTTCGTCGCCTGAGTACCAAAGCACCATGCGGCATCTTGACCACGCCAGCATCATCAAAGGCTTTTCTCAACGCAGCAACCTTGCTCATATCAAGCGGTTCCCGCGAGCCAATGTCACGCAAAACTTCTTCAGGTGTCCGTTCGTCAGTCACCGCAAAAATTATGTCGAAGTCGTTTGCGCTTTCCCTCAGCCACTTTCGAGCACGCTGCTCAAATGGGCCTTCCGTCGTGTCAGGTCCCAACGAGACCACGCATGATATTCCACCCGGACGTAGATAGTCAGGAAGTCCCTCGACAATGCGTTTAGTTAGCAGTTCACCAGTTGTCCCACCATCACGCCAGATTGTCTCGTTGCTCAATGATGGCACGTAAGGTGGATGCGCAACGATGCGATCAAACTTTTTTCCTGAGACGCTGCTGTAAAGATCACCACAGACAGCGGCAACGTTCTCCACGTCATTTAGGCGCCGGTTGAATTCGGCAAAGTCGGTCGCCCTCTGAGTCACGTCCGAGGAAATGACGTTATGACAAATCTTCGATAACACAAGGGCCCCGATTCCCGATCCTGCACAAAGGTCCAGAGCATCTTCAGCTTTACTAACTGGGAGATACCTAAGGAAGTTCAAGGTGCCGCCGAAGATTGCGGGAAAGACGATGTCTTCAGGCGCTTGAAATTCTGACCCATCCGGATTTGAGTGCCGATCCGAAGCGACAGTGAAACCAGCCACCGGATAGACGAGTACCTTCGCGTATGCCAGATCGGAGGCAGACTCGCCAATGAGTCCAAGCGATTTGAAGGAAGTAAGTGTCTGGCGATCAAACGCGCCTTCCAGTTCAGCTATCGAGACGGGTCGCTGGCCAAAAAACAGTTTAAGAATCGTGCAAAACTGTGGCGTGGAGTCACTGAAATCGATGCTGTTGAAGTTGATTCCGCCAACATCGCTCATCCGCTCAATCTTTAAGGTGCGAAGGATTGTTTCTTCGTCGTAACTAGCGGCTTTAAGAGCCTGTCTAACTCTCTCGAAATCATCTCGAGACCCAAAGTTGAGTTTTGGAGCTGATGCCGTTGCTGTTGTCATTTGCCACTCCGCTTTCGGTTAAGTGATTTTCCCAGTTACTTATTATCCTCGTTCCGGGTAAACAAACGTCAAGTTACTTTAGACCGGTAGTGATGCAGTTTGTATAACGCCGAAGGCGTTGGCTAATTTTAGCCCGGGGTTCGAGCATAGCGAGAACCCTGGGGTAACTAAACAAAAAACTTTGGAACCCTGAAAGGGTTTGCCAACCGCCTAACCCTTTCAGGGTTTGATTTGTAATTTGCGATTATTCCCCATGGTTGTCGCTGCGCTCCAACCATGGGCTGAGAATTAGCCAACGCCTTCGGCGTTAATTCAAACTGCATCACTACCCTTTAGACCGAAGGCGTTGACAGAAAACTGATGCGAACTGTAGGCTTTGCGCCAAATCGGTGGGTCGCATTTCTCTCCGAAAACCTGACCTTCTTGATCCTGGAGTGACCACTTATGGATCGGCATGACACTGCTGGACTGTTGGCGTTGCGAAAACTTACTCGAGCTGTTTCTGACTTGTTACGCAGCCAGATGAAAGAGTATCTCTCAACCATGGCTCCGCTGCTTCATCCAAGAACTGCGCTTGGATCTTACATTGAAGGCTCAACCTTTGATTCATCGCGTCCCGGCGAAAAAGCGTTTAAGGAACTACAGGAGCAGTATTTGTTGGTCGCGCGTTCTCGAGCGTACAACTTACCACCAGACTTCAAAACTCCGCTCGAGGTCATTAACCCGCAGCTGGAAATGTCACCGGTTGAATATACTCGTGTGGTTACTGTTGGTGATCGAGAGAAAACGATTGTAGTTACTTCGCCACTGAAGTGGTCTCTTTCATACGCTGGATTTGGACCAACACGCCTTCGCTCGTTGCTAGACACTAAGCGAACCGGTGACGAATTACAACAAACAGTGCTCCATACATTGATGATGAATACGGTGGTATCGAGACAAGCGGGGATCAGAAAGATGTTGGATTCATTGCATTTTCCGCTAGTCACAGAACGCACTGAAGAGTTTGGGGACCTGCCTCTTACGTATGTTACTTGTTCGATCAGCACCAAGTTGTTACCCGATGAAGTGATCATTGAAAGTACAGAGATCTCCGGCATGGACGCGTTTGAAGAAGTTGTTAACACAGACGACGTCGCCAGAATGCGAGATCCACTTAAAGAGCAGCTCACCGAAATGATCAAAGCGAAGTAACCTAAGCTTCCAGGAGAGTTGCACGAATGAGAGACGGTATATCGCTCGAAGGCTTTGAGAGCCACCTGGTTTCAACGCTCGAAAAGACTAGTGAGCAGATGCAAATAGACGAGACTCTTCGTATCGCGCTACTGGGAGACTGGAGTGGACGAGCGAGTCGAGGCCTTCAAGCAACCGGGCAAGAACTTGCGAACTGGCAACCTCGACTGGTCGATCGCGATAATCTGGAGGAGATGATCGCCAAGCTTGGTGCTGGTCTTCGACTAACAGTCTCTCCAGCAACAACCACGCCGATAAGCCTCAATTTTCAGAGTTTGGATGACTTTCATCCTGACCAAATCTTCGAACGCACTGAGCACTTCCAGGTATTACATGACCTCCGAGTAAAACTAACGAATGCAAAAACATTTCCAGATGCCGCCGAAGAGGTTCGTTCACTGCTCGGAATCGAAAGCCCGGTTGAGACCTCAGTCGAAAAGTCACAACCAGTAAAGCCTGCTTCAAACTCTTCCCTTCTCGACCAGGTTTTGGAACAAGGTGACGTAAGAGCTCCTCTCGACAAAACGTCCACAAACGCAGGGCTATCGCCGGATATTCGTGACTTTGTCCAGGAAGCGGTCCGACCATACGTAGTCTTCGAGAACGCCGAACAGGATTCGTTAGTAGCATCAGTTGATCGGGCCATTACTGATCAAATGCGTCTGGTCTTGCACCACCCTGATTTTCAAGCACTAGAGAGCGCGTGGCGGGCTCTCCATCTTCTAGCTACAAGACTGGAGACGGGCCCAGAGTTAAAGCTCTACTTGCTCGACATCTCTCGGAACGAATTGAACGCGGCTCTTTCAGGCAACCTGAAAGACACCGGTATATATAAGTTGCTGGTGGAAAACTCGATCAAGACCTTTGGTGGCGAGAGATGGGGCTTGCTTTCCGGAAACTACACATTCACTCGAAACATTGAGGATGCAACGGTACTCGCCGCGTTGGCTGATATAGCAAAGGATGCGAACGCGGCGTTTGTAGGTGCCGCGTCATCAGAATTGATTGGCAGTACATCCTTCGCGACTCAAAAGGATCCTGACGATTGGCGTGATGCGGTTGATGAGGAGACTGAAAAAGCGTGGTCTGAATTGAGAAGCAGTTCGTCGAGTAAACATCTAGCTCTTTCGCTACCACGTTTTCTGGTACGACTTCCCTACGGAGATGAAACTGACCCTACCGAACAATTCAATTTTGAAGAGTTAACGGAACCTTCTCGCGAACACGATTCATATCTTTGGGCGAACTCTTCGTTTGCGGTTTCTTTCCTAATCGCAAAGTCGTTTTTGCGGAGTGGTTGGGATCTCCAACTCGGAGATGAGCAAGAGGTCGACGGGTTGCCACTTCACATTTACGAGCAAGATGGACAGTCTGAAATAAAACCCTGCGCTGAAGTGCTAATGACTGTAGCGGGTGCCCAAAAGATAATCGATCGTGGGCTCATTCCACTTATCACGATGAAGAATACAGATGCCGTCCGGGTCGGAATGTTTCAGTCTATCGCCTCGCCACCAAGCAGGTTACTTGGTCCATGGGACTAAAGACTAGCAGTGTTCTTAAGAACCCTAAAGATCACTAAGCAAGTGACCCTGCTTCTCTACCCCGCTTTCCGTTCGTGTATATTCCAAAACGATTTCTGGTTTCTCGCCCTCAATCAAATAGGACCTGACCGGGCCAAAAAACTTTTGCGCCTCCTGTGCTGTACAGCTATCCAGGAACGTTCGAAAAAAACGCGGCTCATAGAAACGAGAAAAAAGCTCAACACCATCAGGCAACCGAACCATCAACTCTCGCCGGAAGTACTCGCGTAGCTGGGCCAGTGATACGGGGCAAGTCAGGTAGATTCCCCAGCCACGTCCCCACCCGTCATAAACCATCTTGCGCAAGAACTGAGAATCAGGTGGCAGATTAACAAGATACGGGGTGGTCGCAATGTTTGCCGGATTCTGATAAAGGGATTGAAAGTCTTCACCACTTAAGTGGTCCAGTAGTTTCTTTTCGTTAGTCGAGTCGAGCAGCGCCATGACCGGCACTGGCTGTGTTTGCAGGAGATGTAAAAGTCGGCCGCCCGGCGTAACAGCCTGATACGATTGCATCGCATCGGATACAGGTGGTGCCGGTACTCTAGCTTTCTTTACCACCCTGGCGGGAGGAGGGGGCGGCGGCGGCTTCGGCGACGTCTTGAGGGTCTCGGGAGCAGCCGCAGGTTTTTCTATTTTCTTAGGGACCGCAGGCGTCGCAACCGCTTCAGGTTTCGCGATGCGACGTTTTACGGATGTGGCGGGAGGAGCGTCCGGATTAGTAGGAATACTGGGTGGAACTTCCTTGGTCCATTCTCGATCCTGAATTTCCGCGGGCGGTTCGGCCGGAGGCAACGTGGACAGAAGTTTCTTTCGTTTAGCCTTGCGTACACTTTCATCGGTCTCAATTCGAACAAGGAAATCGATGCTGCCTGCATGGATCCGATCTCCTTCCTTCAATGCAGCTGACACCACTCGCTTTCCGTTTACTTTAGTTCCGTTGCGACTGTTCAGATCTCGAATACGCCATTCGTTGGCGTCGCCTTCAACGGCAAAGTGTTCTCCCGACATGAAACCATCGTTTGTCGGGAAATCAGACTTCGCCGTCCGGCCGACGCGAACCACCTGATGTTCTTCGGCTGCCACTGTTTTGCCCAGCAACGGGCCAGAAACAATCTCTAGTACGAGGCGCATGTTTGGAGTTAGTCGCTTAAGAAACTGTTAGAACTAAGGCCAGTATAAGGTATTAGATCAAGCAAGAAGTAAGGACTAATCAAATGTGGGCGATTTGGGTGACAACCCTCTGCGTCTCAGCGTCCCTCAGCGTCTCTGTGTTGAAGCAGGTCGCACATTTCAGTTCAACGCATTAGGACGCTGGAACGCCGAGAGTTTAGGTAATAATTAGAACCCTAATCCCTCAAACGCATTGCTTACCGATGAGAGTGCGGCTTCGGCAGTTTGTCCAACGGAATCGGCTGCTTGCTGGGCTGCTGCAGACGCTTGATCCCGAGCTTCCTGTCCAACGTCTGAAGCCTTCTGTGCCGCTTCCTGGATTTTTTCCGCACCCGACTTAGCCGCTTGTTGAACTTGATGGACCGCCTCGTCGACTACTTCATTAACTTCTTCTCGCGCTGTATTGACTACCTGTTGAACCTGCTCTTTCGCGCGCTCAGCCTCATCCTTCGCTATCTCGGCAGCCTTTTGTGCCGTGTCCAGTGCTTTCTCGGTAGCCTCTTTCACCTGTTGGACAGCCTGATCCGTAACCTGGTTAACGTTTGTGACTGCTTCTTGAACCACCTCTTGAATCTGATCGGCGGCTCCTCCAGCCATTTGTTGTGCCTGCCCAAACGCTTGCTGCGCAGTTTGCTGAATCGTTTGCTGCGCCTGAGAAAGCATTGGGCCAACCTGATTCTGAAGGTTGTTTACCTGCGATAACAACTGGGCGCCCTGTGCAAGCGGACAAGAAGCAGTGGGTGAAGGCGGCGCGCTGGGAAAACTACTCATCGCCGCCGAGGCTGCACTTTGCATTTGCTGAGCCAGGTTACCTGCAGCACCTGGAAGCTGATTGACTACGTCATTCAGTCCCTGGAAACCAGCATGAGCGGCATCAGCGATTTGCGACGCAGCGTTTTGTGCCGCGTTGGTTACCTGCTGCTGTAACTGCTGGGCACGCTCGGTCGCAATTTGTCCGGCTTCTTGTGCGGCATCTGACGCCTGCTGGGCAGCACGTTGCATTTGGGAAGCAGCTTGATCAGCTACCTGAGATACTTTTTGGGTTGCTTGATCGACAGCCTGACTAACTTTCTGTTGCGCGTTACTAACGGCTTCCTTCGCCTTATCTGCGGTTTCACCCGCAGCCTGTTGGACCTGACTGAGTGCCTGCTGCGCAGTTTGTTGTGCTTGCTGAGCTGCCTGTTTCGCACCCTCAGTTACAGAATTAACGGCGCTCTTAGCCGCATTCTGCATTTGATCCGCCATGGGTCCGGCAGCATCCTGGGCTTGCTGGATTGCCTGTTGCGCTGTTTCCTGGACAGCCGACTGCGCTTCCTGGGCAGCTTGCGTTGCTTGAGCTTGAGCTGCCGCCGCTTGTTGTCCCAGACTGCCCAGATCCATTATCGAGTAACCTCTGATTTCTTATTCCACGCACCAGCGTCGTAACTGTCCTTTACCTGTGCCCAGGTCTCGGCACTAGTTGTTTTGGCGACACTTTGCATTCGGATTTCGAGTGGCACTTTTGGATCACGCAAGGTTTTTGAGATAACGGGGTGTTGATCAAAATTTGGTGCAGCCTTGAACATGAGCATCACGAAAGCACTGATGCTCGAAGCAAACTTGAATTCGTAGGACCTTGCCCGCTCAATCGCGCTTTTGACAAGTTCGAGCAGCGCCGCATCAGACAACCTATTGACCAGGGTCCATCGACCCGGTGTACGGACGATGGCTTTCGGGTGTCTCTCTCGCAGATGTTCAACCAGACGCAACGCAAACTCGACTTCTGCGACAGGCTGAAAAGCCTCGAACTGTTCTCTTCGAATTCTGAGCATTAGTCTCCAATGATTACTGTCATTTCGCCTCTTATGATCTTGTCAGGTGGACCAACTGCCTCCAAAACTGTGTCGCCAACACGACAAGCTTGCAGGAAATTGATCAAAACAGTCTGTGAACCGTCAATAACGACGCCTGGACCATGCGGAGGAATTGGCAGAGGTGTTAGGCAAGCATGAATGTCAGCGGTGGCAGCAGCACCAGAAATCATAGCTCCCATCGTTGCGGCAGCTGTTGCCTTCGTAGCTTCTTCGGCTGCTTTTGCTGCCGGTAAGGAAGGCGAACCAGCATTCGCAAGTGTCACACCTTCGGCAACCTTGATGACTGTATCTGAAACTTGCTTTGCAGCAGATAAGGCCGCAGCGACAGCAGCTGGAACTCCTCGCCATGCGGGTAGAAAGCCGATAAGAACATTGAAGCTACCCGGTCCCGGCATCAACACGCCCGGCAATGGATGTAATACCTGATCAGTAGGTCTGGCCGCTGGTCCCTTAGGCATAATCTCTCCGAATTCAGTCTCGTCTAATAGGTTAAACCTTGTCGCACTTCAGGGAACCTGAGGCAACGTGAAAGTGGAACGCACCTTTTCCATCTTCATCTTCGACGATAAAGCTCCTGGTTGGACCAAACATCGACTCTAACTCCCCAACATTACAAGTTGGCAAGTACTTTCTCAGTACGCGAGGATCGTAAAATCGGAAAAGCACTGGCTTATTATTTGGATCATAAACCGTGAGCAATCTTCTGAAGTGTTGTCTTAGTCCATGTAGATCTGAACTGCTCAAAGCAAAGATTCCCCAATGCTTTCCCCAACCCTCGCTCACAATCCAATTAGTTAGCTCAGCATCAACTTGAAGATGGACCAGATATGGCGCCACCGAGGCAATGTCAGGTTCAAGGACACCACGATAAAGGCAGACATAATCCGGCTTATGCTGATCCAAACGAGCCAATAGGTCCGGGACAGACGCGCCATCAAGAATTGCGAACACACTCAGCATGTCGTCCGCAAAAAGCTTTCGCAAATTTGATTGGTTGTTATCTGGCATCAATGACTCGTAACTTGACTTAGAGCGGCGCAAATCTCACAGAATGGAGCGCCACTCTGAGCGGCTTGTTGCATGACTTTGGCTGGCGGACTGAATTGAGCCGGCTTTATCGGCGTTGCTTTCTCTGTCTTCACTTCTGACTTCTTTCCCGTCTTGGCATCGTCAGCCTCGGCAGGATCCTTCGGCACTTCAGGTTGTGCACCCTGTCCAGAACCAGGGGCGCCACCACTATTGAGACCAATCATCGTACCGCTGATGTAAACGCCGCCTGGGCCTATGTCGATAAAACTGCCGCCAGCTTTTAAGGTGATTTGCGTCCCAGCCTCGATGATCACACTCATGCCGGCCTTGAGGTGAATCTCCGAGCCAACTTCGAGCGCATATCTGCGGTCAACTTTCTCGAGTTGATCCTCAAGCACTCTTAATGACACGGTACCCTCGACCTTCTCATTTAGGTCCCCGATAACATGTTGATGCTTGTCTTTCTTTACTTTCTCGAGCTGATCTTTTTCGATAATCAGATGGCTCTCGTTTCCAATTGCCTCGTACTGATTCGCCTTAATGCGGATATCCTGATTGCGTTCGCCATGAACAAAGATTTGTTCCTTGCCCTTTTTGTCTTCAATTCTTATTTCATTGAAGCCGTTGCCGCCTGGTGTCGAATTTGACTTAAAGATAACGGTCTTTGTTTTTTCCTTTGGTAACTCATAAGGAGGCATTTCGGAGGCGTTATAAACAGAGCCGACTATGATGGGCTGGTCCGGATCACCTTCGAGAAAATCGACAATTACTTCATGACCAATACGTGGTAGAAAGATCGAACCCCATGATCTGCCCGCCGAGTTCTGTGCGACCCGGATCCAGCAGGAACTCGAAGCATCATTCTTTCCTTCACGGTCCCAATGAAATTGCACTTTTACTCGGCCGTATTTGTCGGTAAAGATTTCTTCACCGGATGGGCCTACTACTACGGCAGTCTGCGTCCCATGCACTCTGGCTTTTGGCGTAACTTGAAGAGGTCGAAAAGGCAGCGCCGCCGGAATGCAAGTAAAAGTGTTTTGATAATCGAATCTACCATCGTCTCCTGATCGATAAGCATTGAGACGGGCAGCGTGTTGTACTCCGGTCAGAATGTATTTGCCGTCTGCGTCGTAGTGACGCTTGAGCTTAAACTTGAAACCGGAGCTAAACTGACGACACGAGCTATATCCGTGAATCTCTAATCCAGGTAACGATTCCTGCTGAATTCTTATCTCGGTCGTGCGTTTATTGTCCTGAAATACCTTCTGTAACTTGGCAGGTTGCTCACCTCCTCCCTTATCAATTCCATCAAAACGCTGAGCATAGGCGCCTGGATAATCGTAAATTTCCAGTTTGTCGTTATTAGCAACGCGTAGTTTATGCGTGACTTCTCCGACCGCAACGCTATCCTGGATTGGTTCCATCCCTTCGAGGTGCTTGTGAGGAAGTTCGAAAGTGTGGTCCCAAAGTGTCACTTTTCCCGACCGCACCTCTTGAGTCTTTTCCCAGGAATGAATTCGATCTTCCGGTCGGATGCCGCCGGTTATCGTTTCGTAGATTGCCTCGTTTCCCGTGGGAAGATCGGGATGCGCCTGGGGAGTGTTCGATACCACCATTTTATGACCGCCCTGGGTATGCTTGAAGAAATAGAAAATTCCTTCCTCCTCCATTAGTCGGCTGGCGAAAGCAAAATCACTCTCACGGTACTGAACGCAGTAGTCTCTCTGTTCAAAACTTCCGCCTATTTCAAAACTTACATCAAGTCCTTCCAACACCTTCTTGAGGATTTCGGGAACGGTCAGTTGCTGGAAAATACGACTCTGCTGTCGTTTCGTGAGTAGCCAGAATTGAGGCACAACCTCCATGCGGTAATTAGTAAAAGTCGAGAACGATTGTCCATCACCGTCTTCCTGTCCCTGACTAAACCGATTACAGATGCCGTGAAAGAAACGCTTCTCTCCACCAGGCAACACCACCGTGATAGCAACACCCTTCCCAAGCACCTTCTCAAATTTCACTTGGTTGCGGTCCTCAGACAACAGATCAAGTTGAAAACTAAAGAGTCGTGAAATGGCCTCCGAACCAGTAAAACCGACGAGCAAGAGCACATCCTTGCCGAGATCTGTGTCGACCTTGATTGAACGATTGTCCTGCGTGTGGGTCAGAGCCATGGTTACACCGGTCTCAATTCATATTTACTAAGTAATGGCGTACTGGAACTTGCCACCTTCTCCCACCGAGACATGAACTTTCGCAACACTGTTACCACTACCCATTCGCGATAAGAACTCGCCGGACATCTCAGGTAACAACGAGCGCGTCAGAATGTGGTCCACATTGCGGGCACCACTCTCAACCTCTTTGCAGCGGCTGGCTACTTCATCGACAACCGCAGGGTCAAACGTAAACTCCGCGCCATGATTCTCTTCCAAACGTGATCCTATACGGCCCAGTTGCAACTTGATGATCTCGCGCATTACGTCATCGGAGATCGGATAGTATGGGACCACCACCATCCGCCCGAGTAAAGCGGGTTTGAAAACCTTAATCAGCTCTGGTCGAATAGCTTCCACAAGAGGTTCGGGCAATGGTTTCGTGTCTGGATCGGCGCACAACTTCATTACTGTGTCAGTGGCCGTATTCGAGGTAAGCAGGATCACGGTGTTCTTAAAGTCGATCTCTCGCCCCTCGCCGTCCTCCAGCATTCCTTTATCGAAAACCTGGTAAAAGAGTTCCATTACATCCGGGTGCGCCTTCTCGACTTCGTCAAGCAAAACTACTGAATAAGGTTTTCGTCTGACCGCTTCCGTCAGAACACCACCTTCTCCGTATCCAACATATCCCGGAGGCGATCCCTTTAGCGAAGAAACGGTATGGGCTTCCTGGTATTCGCTCATATTGATCGTAACCAGATTCCGTTCGCCACCATACAAGGTATCGGCAAGAGTAAGAGCCGTTTCGGTTTTTCCGACTCCGCTTGGTCCAACGAGTAGGAACACGCCGACGGGCCGGCGCGGATCAGTGAGTGCGGCTCGAGAAGTACGAATTCTCTGCGAAATAGCCTCGAGCGCATGTGCCTGACCAATGACTCGTCTTTCCAAGCGATCCTTGAGCGATAAGACAGTTTGAATCTCGTCAGTGAGCATTTTCCCGACTGGAATCCCTGTCCATCCTGATATGACATCCGCGATCGTTTGTGAATCTACACACGCTTGCATCAAGGGAGTTTCGCCCTGTGCCGTTTTCAACTCTTCGTTGAGCTGTGCTAATCGCGCTTTCAAAGCTGGAACGTCAATCTGGGCTGGCGCCGCAGCAGCTTCACCTGATGCCGTAGCTTCTGGACCAGCCGCAGTCGCGCCACTCGGCGTTGACGTCTTAGTCGCTGCTGCCTTCTGCTGAAGACTATGTTCCTCAAGCTGAGTTCGTATGTCTCGGATCTCCTCGATAATCTTCTTTTCGCGGTCCCATTGCTCTTTGAGAGATACGAGTCGTGCTTCTTCAGCGGTTTTTGCAGCCGCTAACTCGTCAATTCGTTCCTTATGATCTGTACCAGTTATTGATTCGCGTTCAAGCGCGCTTATCTCTGTCACGAAACGTGTTATGCGACGTTCCGCATCTTCGACAGATGCAGGTGTCGCACCCTGGCCGATAGCCACACGTGCGCATGCGGTGTCGAGTACGCTGACTGACTTGTCAGGCAGTTGTCTACCAGTGATGTACCGGTGTGATAGTTTGACAGCGTCGGCAACCGCCTCGTCCAAAATTCTTACTTTGTGATGATTCTCAAGCGCCTCGGTTAGGCCACGCATCATAGCGATGGCTTTCTCTTCGTCAGGTTCTTCGACCTTAACGACTTGAAAACGTCTCGCCAATGCAGCGTCCTTTTCAAAATATTTCTTGTACTCAGCCCAGGTTGTCGCAGCGATGGTACGAAGTTCACCACGCGCGAGTGCCGGCTTAAGTAAGTTCGCCGCATCGTTCTGACCGGCGGCACCACCTGCGCCTATCAGTGTGTGAGCTTCGTCGATGAATACAATGATCGGTTGGGGTGATGCCTTTACTTCGTCGATGACAGACTTCAGCCGATTTTCGAATTCGCCTTTTATTCCTGCACCAGCCTGCAGTAGTCCAAGATCAAGTGTGCGCAACGCGACGTTCTTTAATGGACCAGGCACATCACCCTTAGCGATTCTCAGTGCAAATCCTTCGACGACCGCAGTCTTTCCTACGCCAGCTTCTCCCGTGAGAATTGGGTTGTTCTGTCGGCGCCGCGTGAGAATGTCGACTACCTGTCGAATCTCAAAATCCCGACCCAGGACCGGGTCGATCTGTCCGGCGCGAGCTTTTGCTGTTAAATCAATTGTGAACTGATCAAGCGCTTGCGTCTTTCCTGCTCCGGGTACGGGCCCTTCACCTTCAGCTCCGGCTGCACCTCCTGGTTGAGCAGCGAGTGCGGAAACCTCTCGATCTTCGACTGACCCAGAAGTTATTTCAGTCAGGTTCTTCTTCAGTGTCTCAGGCGAGAGACCCGCAAACTCCTTTGACATTTCCCTGGCAAGGCGAGAAAGAGTCTCACTTTCCAGCATTGCCAGAAGGAGGTGACCAGAGCGCACGCTTGCCGCACCAAAATCAACCGAAGCCATCAACCATGCATCTTCAATCCACTTTGGTAAACGCGGTGACAAGGCGGGCGTTCGTGCATTCCCAGTTTTCAACCGATCGAGTGCCTGGGTCAGATCCTTTGTTACTCTCGCCGGATTAATCTCGCAGTACCTCAAGATGCGCGTAATGTCAGTGTCTGGAGCTTCGACGAGTTTCAACAGGAAGTGCTCTGGTTCGACATCGTAATTAGTGCGCGACAAACAAAGCCCGGCTGCGCCTTCAAGAGCACCTCGACATGTATCATCGAGTCTGCCAATCAACTGTTTGAGATTTACGGCCATGGTGAGACTCCTCACTGATGTTAGAAAACAAGTTACTGCGTCTAAGATTCGTTCTTCACTTGTAACACAACCTGATCGTCATCACGCGAAAACTCTTGAGTCTTGAGCCAACTGGTCCAACCCAGTCTTGGTCCTTCCGTTGCGGATGCACCGAGACGACAAGCGGGAACGTCGTCGGCTTTTAAGAGCAATTGCAGTTCAAAATCGAACTCCAGTCCTACCAACATTCTGAGCAGGTCAGAACATGGCCGGAATGCTGAACCTTCAGGGACAAAGGTCTTGAATTCTTCCAAAGGCATTGGCCCAATCTTGATGCGAAACTTTGATTGTGAGTCCCAAACTCTTGTGCCCGCTATTGTGCTCACCCCGAGGTTACTAAACGCTGCCCCGAGGCGAGTTACATTCTCTTCGAGTGGAAGCCATTGACCGGTAAACTGATCAACCGAAGCGGTGACGTCGAAGAAGTCGCTAACAATTGCCCCAATTGCGCTGGCCGAGTGTGGCCGCTGCGCGACAAGACCCCCGTAATGAATCAACGCCTGATCTTGAAAAGAGAGACGTCCCTGTAATCCTCCCGTCCCCATTCCAATCGTGCTAAACAAGTACCCGGTGAAACGATCGCCGTCACCTCGTTCATAAGCAATCGGAAACCGATGCTTTTCCCACATCCGGTAGAAGAGCGAGATCATCCGATGATTAAAGATGTCGAGGAATGACCACAGCGCGGTGTCCCTGTATCGCGCACGATCCATCAATATCTCGGTGTAGTGTGTCGGAAGTACGCCGAGTGGACCAGTGAGCCCCATGAAAGCCACAGTCATCTCTGGCGGTGGCGCTAACTCCGGCTGGAAATCTTCAGTTCTGGTTAGATCGTGGATTTGGCTCGAGGGAAATGAAAGAGTTTGACGAGTGCGGAACCTTACTATCTCGCGCGCAGGGGGACCATCAAGCCCAACGGGCTCCCGCTCCGGCGCCAAACGTTCGAGAAGTCGAACAGCCTGAAAGAATTCGAAACTGTATGGCTCCTCAAATAGTTCCTGATCTAGAGGAGGATCTGTTCTCCGCTCCTCGCTTGCCATCGTTTAACTATTCCCTCACGTTGTTTTGTAACAGCAACGAGTTCATTGAATGAGTTGACCGAAGTATAAAGAGCAAGAAAGCGTTCAAGGACTGATGCGAACAGTAATAGAGCGCTACCGACATACTGTTCTTCGTCAAATTCAATCGTCGTCTCAATCCCACGGACGAAACCGGAACCAATTCTTGAGCCAGTTTGCCTGACTACACGTCGACTGTTTACTCGATTGATTCCGAGGATTTGTCGCCGAGTGGCAGCCGATTCGGTTAGGTCGTACAGAAACAGAATCTCTTGCAACGCGTCTGGGGATCCTTGTTGTGATGGATCTCCAAGTGAAAGATGATTCAACGTCAAATGCGACAAGAGTCGCCACTGGGTTCCTCTACGTAGCGCTGGTCTAAGAGTACGTGTCGGTTTGGTGAGACAGTGAACACGCGCCACCGGCACAGCTCCTTCAACTTCCAGATCGCCCTGTGTTCCCCCCCAGGGCAAACGCGCTGGCAAATCCCTGTTAGTGCAGGTGGCTCTCACGCTGATAACACTGGTCGCAGGCACGTGTGGGTTAAATCCCAGATCGACCAACGAGAGATACACTTCGGTTCCCGGATCTTCTTCACGAACAGACTGCCGTCGTGACGCATACCAGAAGGTCCGATCCTTCTCATGTTGACGAGCGTGCTTGAACGAATAAAAAGGCGAGAACTCTCGTACCTGCGCTTGAACCGGATCGTCCGCTATGACTGTATCGATTGAATAGACTTCCGTCGCCATTTGCCGGCGCACATCCGGAATCACGTGATACTCGTGTTGTTTACCGGTGAGATGAATTGGCTCGGTTAATTCACTAAATAGATTAACGATGGGAGTACACCCGAGTTGAAAAGTCTCTGCGCTAACAGCCCCTCGAGGGGGCGTCACATTCTTCAAGTAGATGTGAATTTCGAAATGGTTACCGAATCCAGCTTTGGCGGCTTCGTCTAAACCAGTCACATCAACAAATAAGAATTTGTCAGGTAGCGCGAAATATTCAGAAACAAGTCGGTACCCGGCAAAGGATCTCGCGGTGTATTGCAATAGCGCTTCGTCGTTCTCAAACCCAACTTGCTGCAGACACGTTTGTGGCAGGACGATCGGCGCAACTCTGACTGCGGGGAGCTTCCGAGTCCGTCGTGGCCCACTTCCGAGATCAAGCGCCTGATGAATCTCAACTCGGACGGCATGATTGAAAATCATCTCGTAGAGCGGATTTATCAGCTGCGGTTCACCGTTGAGGAAGAATCGCAGTTTGTCGAGGGGTTGTTGTGTGTCGCCAGTCTTTAGCGAAGACAACTTCGAATCATTTAAGCATTGCAGTTCGATCTTAATAACTGCATCGCCCCATTTGCCGCGCGTATCAATCGGGTCAAGCGACTCCAGTGAAGACTTCAGGACCTTAATGGGCCAAAGAGTAGTGTTGTAGCCTGTGCGAAAACGACAACGTGTGTCCTGAACTGCTTGGGAGAAGAGACCAGTTTCTCGCGGAATGGAATATCCGGTGTTGAGAACTCCCTCTTTAGGCGTGAACTGCACAATAGCCATTGAAGGTACGGGCGCGAGGTAATGGGGATAAAGAACATTTAAGAACGATTCACTTATCTCTGGGAAATCGTCCTCGGCCTTTAGCTGAACTCGTCCGGCGAGAAAGGCAAAGCCTTCCATGAGGCGTTCGACATGAGGGTCAGCAGTTTTGTCAGATTCGAGTTGGAGTCGTGAGGCTATCTTCGGATACTTCTGGGCAAACTCGGCCCCCATTTGACGAAGAAACACCAATTCACGTTCGTAGTACCCAAGAAGGTCGTCACGCATTCAGAATTTTCCTGATACTCAAGGACCAAATATGTCAGCCCTCACGAACGACATAGTTTCCGCTTCCCACCTGGACCACAGTATCAAAAGTTATTGGCTCCGGTTCGGGATCAATTTTCAGGTGTGCGTTGATGCGGAAATGCATCAACCGTTCGCTGGAATAGGACTCTTGAAATACAACTACAACGGATTCCAAACGTGGCTCAAACAGCTCAATAACATCTTCAATCTGCCGGCGTATTTCTTTTTGATCGTCCAGCTTATGTGGATTCAAGTTCGTAAAATCGGGTAGACCATAGGTCGCAACCGATCGACTCGTTTCCTTTAAAGCCTCAACTCCCAGCGGAGTCTGCCGCGTATTAAGTAACCATTCGAGATCGCGTCTAACCGCGTCTTTTAACGCCCTCAGGTTTTTGGATCGTGACTGCGGTCCTTCTGATGACATGCCGGGTTCGTAATCGAGCAACCGGTCCAAAATGGAAAGCGTGATTCCATTTTCGTCTAAGCTTTTAGGCATGCGTTAATCGCAGCAAAAGAGTTTGAGTGAAGGGTTTCAACGACTTGTTCCGTTCCAGGAAAGCCCTGCGAGTGCGCTTTCCTGGATTTCGGAATACATAATTGGCAACCAGCGAACTAGAACTTCTGATTAGCCTTTACATCCCAACCCATTTCGCCGGCCGGTGATCCGCTACCGTCTGGCTTCTGTTCCTGATACTCGACGTGGAACTTTGCGAAATTGAGCGTCACATTTTCAGTCAACAGGTCGCTACCATGGCCAGCAGATTGAACGCCGCTAATCAGAATATCGACTAGCTTGATCTTCAAATACTCGAGCGGCTTGTCCCCAGCTTTGCGCACGGTAATCAATCCGTTGGGGATGTGTTTGCCGTTGCAACAAGAAAGCATTAGCGCAGGCGAAGACTTGTCGACAAACTTGGTAATACTGATATCGTGAACTGAAACTTTGCCAGCGCCACCTCCACCGCCCGTTGCATGAGCACCGGTTTGGTTCATACCCCAGCTAAAACTCTCGATGTGAATCTCACCAGGGTGCTTCGCGTCCTTGCTTTCCCCCTTGATCCCATCGATCTTCAAGAACATGTCAACCGACATACAGAGCCTCCTTCTATTTCAAAGCCAGACAAAACCATTGACTGCAAAAAACGCCTCCTACCTAAGGGTTCCCTTTCGCGTTGCCAGGCGTCTGGACAAGCGAAATTCGCTTGCACCAAATACAAATTACGTATCCGACGAGTCGTTTGGATTGAAGCTTCTACCTCGTAGCCGGTGGCAATTCCGCTACCAGCCGGAGTGAAACCGTCAACTCGTCCAACTGAAAGTGAGGTTTGAGAAATGCGACAGCTCGGTAAGCGCCAGGCTTTCCTGGAATTTCGGTGACGTCGATGCGAGCCTCGCTCAATGGTTTTTGAGCTTTAAGTGTCGCTCCTCCAAGGTCTCCACCTAAAACGTATTGGTTGATCCATTGATTAAGAAATTGCTCGCACTCGGTGCGCGACATGAAACTCCCGATTTTGTCACGCATCATGGCTTTCAAATAGTGGGCGAATCTGGACACCGCCATGATGTATTGAAGTTGGGTCGAGAGTCTAGCGTTTGCGTTTGCGGCGTCTTGATCGTACTTCTTGGACTTTTGCGCCGACTGCGCTCCGAAGAAAGCAGCGTAGTCTGAATTCTTACAGTGCACCAACGGAATAAATCCGAGATCTGAAAACTCCTTCTCACGACGATCCGTGATCGCAATTTCGGTTGGGCACTTCAATGCAACATCACCCTCATCAGTCATGAAGGTATGAGTCGGAAGCCCCTGTACCAACCCACCACCTTCGACACCACGAATCGCAGCGCACCATTGGTACTTGGCAAACGCTTCGGTCAGACGGGTTCCGAAAGAGTATGCAGCATTACTCCAGAGGTACTTGTGATGGTCCTTACCCGTTACGTCTTCTTCAAAGTTGAACGTTTCGGTAGGCACATTCTCCTTGCCATAGGGTAATCGCGCGAGTGTTCGCGGCAACGTGAGACCCACGTACCTTGAATCTTCAGACTCACGGAATGATCGCCATTTCGCGAATTCTGTCCGGTCAAAAATCTTTGCCAGATCTCTGACTTCAGTCAGATCCTGATAGTTGTCCCAGCCAAAGAGTTGCGGACTGGCAGCACCGATGAACGGAGCGTTGGCAGCGGCTGCGACCTGAGAGATCTTCTCAAGCAGTGACATATCCTGTGGGTGATTGGAGAACTCATAGTCGCCAATCATGGCACCGTATGGCTGACCGCCAAACGTACCAAACTCTTCTTCGTAGATCTTCTTGAAGAGAGCTGATTGATCAAACTCAGCCGCCTTCTCGAGATCCTTGAGTAGATCCTTCTTCGAAACATTGAAGACACGAATCTTCAACATCGTGGAAGTTTCACTGTTCATAACGAGGTGATTCAGCCCGCGCCAGGAGCCTTCCAACTTTTGGAATTCCTCAGCATGCATGACCTCGTTTAGCTGCGCAGAAACAAGTCGATCGATCTCCGCGATACGTGCGTTGATAGCGGTGTCCATATCTTTCGACACCACGAGTTGGCCAGCCATTACTTCCTGCACAAATTCGGCAATCATGTCCTTCGCTGCCTGAACTTGCGTCTCATTGCGGGCCAGCCTGCCCTTGTCGAGGATGCGACTAAGCAGATCGCTCTCACCCTGCTGCTCAACTGTAACTACCGATTTGTCCTTACTGGCTTCGTTACTACTCATTTGACTCCTCCTTCGGCGCGCTACTTTCTGACTTCCCAGACGCATCCAGTCCAAGGGCTGAGCTCAGTTGTTGTTGGTGCCCAGTATTGGCAACAATTTCGCCTAACATCTCAGTAAGCTTATCGTTTCCATCCATCTTGGACAGAAGATCAGATAACTTCTTGCGGGCCTCCACCAGTTTTCTCAAAGGCTCAACTTGTTGGACGACGTTATCGGGAGTGAAGTCATCGAGGCTCTTAAAGTTAATCTCGACACCCATCTTACTGCCATCATTTGTTAGTTTATTGTCGACGCGATAGGCGAGGCGCGGTTTCATGGCGGCCAGAACCTGATCGAAGTTATCGCGATCGATTTCAACAAACTTTCTGTCTCTCACACGCGGCAGTTGTTCCTCGGGCATACCAGAGTAATCTCCGAGCACACCTAGCACGAACGGCAATTCCTTATTCTCGATGGCTCCACCAACCTCAACGTCATAAGTGATATGAACTCGAGGCGCTCGCACGCGATCAAGCTTGTGTTGCGTACTCTCTTTCTTAGGCATCTGGGATTGCTCCTTTCAGGATTCTGCAAATAATAGCAATTGATGAGCAGGTATTCTAAAGAATGTTGAGAAATAGGCGATCTCGCCCGGCGTCCGGTTTGTTAAAGGCTAGGATCCTTCAGTGCCGGAACCCGAATCACCTGTAAAAGTATTGGTGCCGAACCCTAAAGTCTCTTTTAATTGTCCGAGAACAGCACCGTCCTTTATCACATCCTCCAGCCAAACCTCAAGGGGCATCTGTCCCCACTTGATAGCTCGCTGGACCAGATAGGCAACAGGACTGTGCGGCTCAGCACGTTGGTAGTACTCAGCCACCTCTGCAAGTCGCCGCAGGGCATCTGCTCGCGTGGAAATGGGTCCGCCGGAACCACCGACTGCGGAACCCCCTCCGCCGCTTGCCTGTTCGCCCTCGGCCACTGGGATAGGATCTGGCTCCAGTATACGCTTCTCTTTAACAAGTTTGTCTACAAGAGAACGGATTGAGTCGAGGGTCTTTTTGATTGTTCCGAGCCCGGGGGTCTGATTGCCAAACCGCTGATCCATAACCCCATCAAGCAATTGAAACTCATTCCAGCATTCATTCAGAACCGTATTTACGTTCTCGTAAAACGCTCGGCGGCTGGAATCCTTCGCCTTGCGCCACATCTCACCGGTCGTCTTTCCCTCGGTCTCAGCTTGCTGTTTCAGCAGGCTGAAACGCTCATACGCAGCGGCCTCGAGCGAGTCAATATTTTCGGGAATGTCGAATTTTGTTGAATCTTCCCATTCAATGTAACTGAAGTTCTGTCCACCGCAATTTGTTAGCACCAGGCTTTTCAACGGTATCTCAACGTTTTTATCCAGACCGGAGAGTGCGTTCGCCCGGGCATCGAGATCTGTTCCATCGATTGGTGGGAAAAGCGTGTCCCAAAAGGAGTCCTGCAGACCACGTAATAGCTTGATACCATCACGTAAACCAACAAAGCCATATTCATGGACCATGGCTTCCGTCATCCACGCAGCAATCTGCAAATCTTTAGTTTTGTTTGTTAGCGCATCAGTCGAAAGCTCCATGACCTTGTACCACTCAGCCACCTTAGGTTCTCGCTGCCAATCGCCCTGGTTCAGGGTATCGTCAGCGCGACGAGCCTCGCGGATTTCGTCGTACAATCCGGAGTATTGCAGACTCTCTCCGGACGGGTTCTCCCCGGGAATCGCAGTAAGCAACGCTGCCAGGTCAATTACCTGTGGTTGCGATTCCTGAACCGATGTAGAACCACCAGGTGCGGCGTCGGTCATCGATAGCTCTCCTTTCGTGCTGGTTCACTTACTGAGAATGATTATCAGCTCGAGGTAAACGTAGCGTTAAAATAAAACGTTCAATTTGCTGAATCTGTTTGAGCGCCGGTAAATTCGATCGATCGGATCTCCAGCAGGCTCTTCTCTTCATCATCAACCTGGAACATTCTGGATCCGACTGAACGATAAAGATTTTCGCTCAATTTCTGCCAATCGGTCAGTCTACCCAACCGAACCTGATCATCCGAATGTTTACTGCTGCCCTCATAAAGAGCAGGAATATAAGCTTCCGCAATTGTCCCATCCAAAGCTTCCACTCGCGCATTGGTCCAAAGCAAATCACGCAACTGCCGAGGGGGTGAAATCTCCAGACTCTTAATGTGCTCAATCGGCATCCACACATACTTGTCTTTGACAATGAGTTCCAGTACTGGTGCAACAAGGTCGTCGATATCGCGAAAATCCTTAAAATCTTTACCATCAAGTTTTCCTGGTAGTGCTGGACGCTCCTCTTCTGCTCGCTCCAACGTTGTCGCTGCCTCAGAGAATTGGTTCATCCTCATCTGATTCAATCCAGCAAGATTAAGATCAATATATTTAGGTGGTTCCTTCAGGAAGTGTGGATGGATTCCTTCCGTGAAGAGTCGACGTCGTTCCATCTCTGCCTTAATGTTCGCCCGGTAGATCATTACGCCCAACTCAGCCTGGACACTCTGATGGCCAATAACATCAAGTTGCTTTTCGGCACGCGTCCACTCGCCGGCAAAACAGAGTAGTTCAAAAAGAAATGTTCGCCGAGAAGCATTAGCAGGGTCCGCTTTCACTTCATTTGTCACCTGCTCGATAGCCTCATTCAACTTTGCCGCCTCAAGGAGTTCTTTTGCGGTTGCCATTTATTTTTCCTTTGCGGTTGCGTTGCGTAAGTTTAAGACAAAAACCGTCAGACATTTCAATTTCTCACAGTCTGCGGTGCCCGGACATTAGTAAACAGCGTACGTGCAAACGGACTGTTTGCACTCGATGGTCGCAGCGTGGCTCGAACCGGGACACCCCCGACATTCCATGTCAAAGCAAACTGGTTGTCGGCTGTCTTGGTTGCTCCGCCGCCCTGAAACGCTTTGAAGAGTCCCCAGGCTCCAGGGAAAGTTCGTTCGGCTGGTACCGAACCGTCACCACCAACCACAGTGATCTTCGCCCCGGAAGAACCAGAACGTGCGGGCCAGATGAACTTGGCTGAAGCGGGTGAAGTACCTCGTGTCTCAACTCGAGTTCCATCAATCTCCAGGACGATGTCAGTATTTGGAGCAGCTTGAAGTGTTATGTCGTAACTTACTTCTGGTTGTTGACCACCATTCGGGAATAAGGCTTCTCGCAAACGACGTGCGTTATTCAAATAGTTTACAAAGCCCTCTGAAAACTTAAATGCGCCAGTCTCTTTTAGTCGCCACTGTCCCTGCGCATCCTCAAACGAAGTAGCGAGACGTTCGTTGAAGAATGTCGTGAGCTGTCCATTAGTTGGATTCAGATATCTCGCAAGATCTGTAACCGAAGACTCTCCGCTGTCAGTAAACGGAAATCCTGACTCAACAGCTCGAGCTCGCGGATAGATCTGTTCGCGCCAACCTCGTTCAATCTGTTCGTAACCACCGCCATAGAGCATTGCTTGCAAATTATCCAGCGGTTGTTTCAGTAACGCCTTCACATCCTCGGCGGCGGCCTGGCGAAACGCTTCAAGCAAGTTTGAGATTGCCTGGTTAGCTTTCAATAAGCCCAGATCATCCTTACCAGTCAATAATGCTTTTGAAGTCTGGGCCAACTGATCCGCAGTAGCACCCTCCAGTGGATCTAAGACTCGACGAAGCTCTGCACGATACTGCGACATTGGCGAACTGTCTTTCTTTGCAGCAGAGCTGACAAACTGGAATAGCGGTCGAAACTCTTTCTCAACCTCAGTGTTGCCACCAAGTTGGTCATCACTCTCACGCGAAAACCAACTCTTGATCCAACCCCATATACCAGTACTCTCAGGTTTGGCGGAGATCTTTGTATTACGCGCAATCGCCAACATCACCCGCTCCATTGGAGAATCAGTTGAAGATAGGGCCTTGAGCGATTCAACCGCATCTTCCTTCGTTTTGAAATCTCTCACACTGACTCCGCGTACAAATCTTCGCCACTGATCGGTGTACTCAACTAAATACATGCCTTCGAGCTTGCTGATGTCGGTACTCTGAGTTTGAGCAGTGGTAGCAGCTGAACCCATTACCCAATCGTCTTTACTAATCTCTTGTGCGGCAGTCTCTATCGCTGCACGAATGTAATTGCGATATCCCTCAATCGTAAAACTTCCTGGAACAGTGTAAGTACCTAACAAGACTCCGCGACCGCTACCTTCCAGAATCGAATCGAGATTTACGGGAGTGGTCTTCGCGTTAATTTCCGTAACCATTCGCTTGTAAAAGCGATTGACGGGTGGATAAGAGGCAAGCTTTCTGCGAACTTCTGAGACTAATTTGTCATCAACCCTAATATGAGGAGCATCCGGTTGGCTTGCTTGCTTCGCGAAGAAGTCGAGTTGTTGTTGCGAGACGATCTCCATGTCTGGAGGTGATGATTTCTTCCAGTATTCCTGCAACTGGTTGGAAAGAAACGTCGGTTCCACTCTGCTCGGATCTGCGAGCATTAGGTAGGCTTTCAAAAGATCGTAATTTCGACCCAGTACGTCTTCGGGTGACGAAGGTGCGCCGTTTGGACTCTGTGTTGAAGTCGGAACAACGGTTGGCGCAACAGAACCGGCAACAAAAGTCTGCAAGTCTTGTTCGAGCGCTGCAACTGTGGGTTTAAAGTAACGCTGAGTGATCGAGTCGAAATAAATCGTACGCAACGACGGGTTTATTCCATTGCCGGAATATAGACCAAACCTCAGAAAGAAAGGCGGTCGATTGCGATCGTAATCATCAAGTTGAGCCAGAGTGTCGCGCAGGGAATCCACTGCTTCCACTTCAACGCGGGCGGCGGCGGCTTCTTTCTTGAGCGGATCTTTACCGAGATCGGCGCGTACAATTTCATCAACCCTGGTTCCTCGCTCAAGGGCCCCGGCAATAAGAAGTCTGTTGCCAACGTACGAGATAACCATCCCGACAGTTAAGAGCGACAGCAGTATTGCGCCGAAGGCAAACAAGAGATTGCGCCAGATGCTTGGACGCTTTACAGCATTCTGAAACGAGGCAGCCAGGTCTTTATCGCTTAGCAGCACCTCCTGGAAAAACCGATTTGTAAAGAACGAGTCACCGACCGCTTGAGCGGGTCGTTCGTCCCCATCGCCTTCGGCTGGACGAGGAACTGCAGCGTCACGACTCTTCACATTCGCTGTGAAGTAAAAGCCTCGCAGCATTGGGCTCTCGCTGAACGGATTGGGACGGAAAAGTGCTGACGTAAAGAGGCCTAACTTGGTGCGGACTTTACTGAACCGGTCTGGAAAACTGAAGATGCGCAGATTTCGGCCCGGCGGTCGCAGCCCGGCCAACCTCAAAAGTCTTCGTCGTGAAAGAGACTCCGCGAGCTGATCAAATTCGGAATCAAAGAGCGCGTGAGCTCCGGGGGTCTTGTCGAGCGGAATTGTCGCTCCCCAAACTTCTCCTCTCCATTCAGGGTTTGAAGAAAAGAACTCCTTGAATCCTTCAACTCGATCGACGTGCGTAAAAAGCAGATAAACGGGAAAGCGCACCTTGACGCGCTGCATCATTTCATCGAGACGCGCTCGCAGTGTTTTGGATTGCTGCTCTATCTCGGAATCCGACGATTCCAGAATCTCAGCTGCATCAACCACAATCACCAGACTATCGAGTGGTCTGCGCAAACGATACTTCTTGATCGTGTCCGCAAACGCCAGCCATTCTTCACGTGCTGGACCATCATTCTGATAACGGCCAGACGTGTCGAGAAGTACGGCCGCATCCGTCATGCGCCATTCGCAATGACGCGTTGGTCGAACAATATTAAATTCCGCACGACGTTGACTTGGCAGAGAATGCGCATCGAGACCTGAGGACAGCACCAGGGAAGTCTTTCCACTCCCTGGTGGACCAGCAACAACAAACCAGGGCAAGGCGTATACAGCTTCTTTAGCCTTTCCACCTCCAAGACGCGTGCTACGCAGCCACTGAACCGCTTCTTCAGCGCTGCGATAAAGTTCATCGTAAACGCGTGAAGGTGCGGCAGCAGCTCGGGGTTCCTGACTTGACGGCGCCTGTGCTTGGGCTTGTGCTTCAGCCGCCTCTCGTTTTCGCCGGCGACGTCGCACAAGGAATGCAAAAAGCAGAACAAAGGGCAGCGTTATTAATAGAAGAGCAATCAGTACAATCTGGTAGATGTAATCCAAACCAATCGATGGTCCAAGAAACCAGATTGCCAGACTGGTAATCCCATAAAAAGATACCAGGCCGGTTATGCCCAGCATCATTTTTAGTTGATTGACGTGATACGACATTCAGTGTGTTTAGCGCAGTAACTGTTCCTGGGCTGCGCGCAAATCGCTCGACAGCAACAAACTCAGTACGACAAACACCAGGGCAACAAAGATGACTAGAACTCCGGCGCCAATTGGCATCCAGATTGGTATTCCGGGACGAGCGGGTGGCGGCGGCTGATCATTGACCTTCCAGTGAGGCGAAAGATCACTTTGCTGCAAACGACCAACTCGCAACAGCTCGCGAGCCGTCGTCTCCATCACGCCATGCAGCTTATCTTCCATGTAGACTTTGTATTGACCTTTGAAGCCAAGCAACATGCAGACGTAGTAGACCTCGAGCACATCTGCTTCGGTCTCAATATTCTTGATTAGTTCGTTAAGTCGCTCGAAAAACTTTACGCCAGCAAGATGCTCATGAAAATATTCGAGCTGAAGAGGAAACTTTTCCCACTCATCTCGCAGTGGAAAAGCCGCAGTGAGAACTACTTCATCAGCGAAAGCCGCCAGAGCAAACTTAACTGATTGAATTTGATTGGGTGAGTAGCGAAGGACAGCGCCTCTCTGATCCAGTTCATCCAAAAGTCCTTTGATACTTGGGCGAACTTCGTTTGAGGGCGGAATGAGGCCCGCCTGTAACTTCAACAGAAGCTCAAACACCGGACCGGCTAAACTGACAAGGTCGTGCCGGGAACGGCGTCGCCTACGAGCGGCTACCTGTTGATTGTCTGGGACAACATCCTGCATAGGATCCGCCTGGAAGTATCGAAATGAAGTTGGGAAAGCTGCAGTTCCTGACTTAATGATAACTCACTAAGGTTTGACTGCGTAAAGTTCCACCGTTTCGTCCTTCAACTCCTCGGGCACATAAACGGCAAGTGCTTTTGATCCTGCGATACGTTCCCAGAACATACCGTTGCTATCAAGCGCGAAGTAATGGAATTTAGGACGTAGTGGGATCGGGGCAGGAGGTGGCGAAGCGTGAGTCAACGTTACTCCTGGCAATGCTGACCCGATAACAACATCAATCGTATCGCGAGATGAAACCTTGATCACTCGAGGCACGCGTTCTATCAGCTGGCCCTCGGGGATTTCGGCGCGAACGGCCAGGTAAAACGCGGCTTCCTTCAATAAACGATCGTCGAGCACCCTTCCGGCATAGAGTGATTCGCGCACTTTCTCCAAAGGAATAGGGACGCAACGCGTTGGAATTACGGTCTCCAGCAGGTCACGAATCTCCTGGGACAATAAACTGAAGGTTAAGTACAAATCTTCGTGCTCATACTTAACGATGTCTTTGGGGTGACGATCAGGAGTGAACGTCATGAGCTTTCCAGCAAGCTCTGCCATTTCGTAATAGAGGCGTTCGGGATGGACCACCGGAGTGCGAAACAAATGAGCAAAACCCGGAATCGCCGAGTTCACTGTGTGCAGTAACCAAAAGACTGCCACTTCCGACGTCGTAAAATCCGCTAGCGATGCTGTTCGTTGGCGGCGTTGTTCACCGAGTGAACTACTCTTGGTTATTAGGATCTCAACCAGTTGCCGCAACATATTCTCCAGCCACGTCGAAGCTCGTATTGTCAGAGCTGGAGGAATATAAGTTTCCGATAATTTAAGTTGGCCCGTAGCCGTTCTTTCGAGTTCAGCAATTTTGATCGAACTGTAACCCTCACTGAGTTCATCCGCGAACAGCAAGCACAAATTACTCTTTGCGTAAGCCAATTGCTGTTCATTATCACCAGTCGTTTCGTCGGGCACGGCAGCAGCTGTCTGGCCATATCTGACCAATTGATCTACCGGCGCGCCGTTACGTTGAAAGTTTGCGGCACCGGCTCGTTTTGCCGGAATTGCCAGATACACCGGTAACCTTTCCTGATCAGGATCAAAATGCCCCTGGATGGGACGCGCATCAGGAGCAGGATCTGTTTGGGGAATATTCACCACGAGACCATCTGGCATCACGGCTCGGCAACGAACCAAATCAAAACTGCCATTTGCGATGGCTTCGGTGTTTGGCTGCAAATCGAGAATGCCCCACTCATAAGGCATTGAAGCTGCGAACCGTGAAGTCAGCAGCTCTTCATAATAGTTGTCCCACTGCTGGAAGTGATGAGGAGTAAGGAGCATCCCCTCATTCCACACAATTTTGCGATACCGGCTCATAAGTTACGCACTATCCCCTTCCCGCGTGCCTTCGTGCAAAAAACACCGAATGACGACAAGCCAACGGAACCAGGGATTTCAGTCAAAAATATGTTCCAACGGGAAATAAGCAAACGAGTCAGCGACAGGGCCTGTAATCTCGTAATGATACTGCCTAAACAGCAAAAAAGTGGCTAAGCCGATTCTGTTCTTTGCTTAACTATTTGTCAACGAATGTTTCAATCCAGACACCTCTGGCGCTCGTCTCAATATCAACGCTGAGACGAAGAGAACGCGGAGCCGCAGAGCCGCCGAGTACCTTTCGATCAAAACACGAGCGGACTTGCCGACATACCGAATTGACTTGGATCCTGTGAAATAGCACCCAGTGCTACTACGGTAAGTACAAAGTCATAGCTCTGCGGAGTTAGACCACCCCGGTCATTCAAGTACCAAACATTACGTTGAGTTAATGGATTCTTTACAACTTTTCGCAACGTCGCCAGCAGAGGATGGGAGCGCTTGTCTCCTCTGCCCATCTTGTAAGCCGCTAGTAATAACAAACTGCTGTCAGCGTCATTGGTTCCAAAGGTGGCCCTCAGCGCGGACAGGTCACCAATTACACTTTGAGCAACTGCGCGCGGATCACCACCGCGTCCCTCTTCGAGTTCGGCCAGTACGACGTAAATCAACAGACCCGGCTCCATTCCTTCATGACGTGCCATCGCCCCAATCGCAGCGCCAGATCGTTGAATGGCGGCAAGGTTTCCAGGCAGGGACGACGAACCCTTGTATTGATTGACCTTTTTGCCTATGTCCTGAAGAGCTTTTTCCGAGAAACCGTATGGCTTGTCGTCACTACTCAGTTTTAGTATGACGCCCGACGCACTAGTTTCCAGTTGTTCCAGATTTAACGAGGTGTCTCGAACCTGGTTATTTGAATCGGGCTGCGTTTCGTTCGTATTTGTTACTTGCGGACTGGCGTCCTGAACTATTTGCGAATTTTGATTGTCGTTGCGGATAACCTGACGGTTCTCGTATTTCGCTGGTCCACCGCGAGTCAAAATAAATATCAGCAGGCCCAGAGCTAGCACGATGATGAGCAGTCCTACCGAAATCATGGCCAAATGCACCCCGGTAAAACTTCCCGAGCCGGTGGCGGCTGGTTGGACCACCTTTCGTTTTTGACTGCCAATCGCCGGTTTAGCTGTCGCAGCAGGCTGGCTGACGACAGTCGTCGATTTTGAGTTTTTCTCTCCGGCGTCAGATCGTATCTGAACTTCTATCTCGCAGACTCCACCTAGTACGATCCAGTCGCCATCGTTCAATACGCATCCGGCAGTAATCGGGGCACCGTTAACTTCGGTACCATTCTGTGAACCACAATCAGAGATCTGAATTATTCCCTCAAAGTTTTCTATTACAGCGTGGCGGCGCGAGAGACTGGAGTGCTCTATGGCTAGATCATTATCGGGAGTTCGCCCGATAGTGAAGCGATTCGAGTGGACCACCACGCTGCGACTATCACCGGAATCGTCGCGGATGGTTAGAGTAACTTCCGAGGTCATGCTCTCTGGTTTCAGCGGGGGCTAACTACTGCCCTTCGGCAGTTTGAGGTTGTGGTTTTATTTCGGTGTAGGTTGAAAGAGGCTGCATCTGGATGCCGAAGGCCCACGGGGTTTCCCCCACAATCGCGGCCGCGAAGAACTTGGGCACGTACTTTATGTTTTCACCCTGAAAATAGTGGTCCAACTTATTGGAGTTTGCCACCAGCGTCCAAAAACTTCTTTCCCGGTTCTCACTATTAAGAACATCGCGCAAATCTCGTCGCACTGAATCGGGACTTCGGTTGTAGCCAGCGATACCCAAAGCAACGCTCATTGAGTCTGGGCCAAACTCAGCTATCCGGTCAGCCATGTAAGCAGCAGCAGCGGGCGCCATTTTTGCGACATTTGTACGTTCAGACGGCTCGACACCATATCCTCGCGCGGTTGGTCCAATAAACTGGAATAGACCAGCTGCGCCCGCTGAGTTCTCACTCTGAATATTGTGATACTCAGTTTCAACTACTACCAGATACAGACCAACCACAGGGGGAACTCCACGAGAATTAAAAGCTCGGCTTATGTGCGGAGCGTACTGCTCACGCGCTCGAGCAAACATAAATCGCAGATCTTCTCCCCAAAGTCGATTTGAACCATTCCCAACTCTTTTTGCGTACCCATCGACATATTGCTTGATATAACGCAACACATCGTCATTAAACGCATAAGGCCGATTGCCCATCATTAAGGAAATATGGCGCGCTTGCTGGTCGATAAACTCCATCTGCTCTTGCTGGCTCATCTGCAGGTAAAGTTTTCGCGACACTGTTCCCTGCTGCCCGTTTGATTGTGGCGAAGGATCTGTAACTGCTATTTCAGGACTCGACACGCTGCCACTTGCGTCAGGCGAAGGCGATTCCGTCGTCAACGGAGAAGGATCGTTCGCAATTGTCTGGTCCTGCTGCCGTACAATTTTCTTCTCTTCTTTGGAACGCAGCGTGTACGAAGCAAACACAACCACACCTGCAATCAGTAACAACAAGGCACCGAGTAACACCCCGACCAAGGTCAGAGAGATCCCTGGTGACTCGGACGGCACCGGAACGTTGTGGACAACTTGCTGAGATGTTGACGCTTGGACTGGTTCGCTTTCCAGGTTAACGACAATAGTTGTGTCGTGACCCACGCTGATTTCAGCGCCATCACGTATTGATTGACCTACTGGCGGAACCCTTTGACCGTCAAGAAGCGTACCGTTGGCGGAACCCTCGTCCAACACCCAAATGCGATTGCCGTCCGTATTGATTGAGGCGTGTAGTGAAGAGACTCCGTCGTCCTGAAGCACAAGGCTCGAGGACGCATCGCGACCGATAGTAAACCGAGGGGTGTCTACTACCACTTGTCTCGAATCGCGCGAGCTATAAATACTTAAGACAACACGCATGAAATCAGAAGAGCGACGAGAAGGGTTGATCGTTCGGCAAGCCGAACAACTGCGGATTCTCAGTAGTTATTCCAGCCGCGAAGAATCGAACCACACGGTCGACCTGATCGCCTTTCACGACTCCCAATTTTACCATCTTGAAAAAATCACGACGAGCTATGGGATCAGGTGCTTGCGTTGCTAGTTGAGTTCTAACCAAACCGGCCTGACTCAGCGGAAGCCCGAAACAAGCAACTGCGTACATAAAGTCGTCTGACTCAAATGTGGAAACCAGAGCTTTTGTATAAGCCGCGGCAATTTCCGACGATCTACGCGGATCCTTCAGGGTTTCCTCGGTTTCGCCGGCGGTAAGATAACCCTGGGCTTGTGCTACTGCTGTTGGGATTTGCCACAAACCAACTCCCTCACTCCGCGCGCTCTCATTAAACTTACTCCGACTCATTGCCAGCATGTATCCGAGCAGCGGATCTAATCCTTGATCTCGAAACGCCTTATTTATCTCTCGACGATACCTGCGCGCCTTCTCGCTGTAACCACTAACTCGATACTCACCGGACCTTGATCGAATAAGTTCGACAAAGTCGCGGTCAAAAACATAGCCACTCTTACGCGAGATCTGTCCCGCTAATCTGTCAGACAAAGCCCGGATGTCGACACCTGGATCTTGAATTGTAAGAGTCGGAGTGGAGTCACCCGCTGGTTGCGAGTCGGATGGTGCGGGCGTAGGAAGGCCGGAGCCGCCAGTTTCGAGCGCGATAAGAACTGATCCTTCATTCCTTACGGTACCACCCGTTTCTTCAACAGATACTGACAGTGTGTGATTTCCACTGGAGACACTTCTAAGTTGCGCTGGATCGAGTACTACTTCGTAAGGACTAATATCTACGCTGGCGACTTCGACGCCATCAATCTGATAAATGACGCGTTCTATACAATCAGCGCCTGTAACATTTAGACGTATCGGTGTTGGGCCACGCAGCGTTGTGCCACTCTGCGGACTGGCAATTTGTACACTCGCGCCACATGAACTACGCGACTTCAGCCCAACAATTAACAAGGCCGCAAGTGCGGTAAGAACCAATCCTCCAGCTATTCCGCCAACGATCAATCCTATTGGTGGCCCACTTGCTGATGGCAATGCAAGCGGCGGCTGAATTGCGACGACAGCATCAGCCAGATCTGACGCAGGAGAATTAACCGCTTGATTCGCACTTCCGGGTTGTGTCGCGGGGTTAGCATTGGCAGCGGCTGATCCTGCATTTGCTTTTCGTGCCGGAGCTGAATGTCGAAACTCAACATTGGTAGAGTTGCCAATACAAATCAGATCGCCATCTTGTAGCTTTCGTTCAAACTCAACCGCCTGGTCGTTGAGGGTGGTACCGTTACTACTTCCCAGATCGATCAAAAAGAATTCTTCACCACGACGCTCAATCTCAGCATGATAGCGAGAGACGTTAGTGTCGTCTTGAAGAGAAATTGTGTTGTCTGAGGCGCGACCGATCGAAACAAGATCCTCAGTCACTTCAAATTCTCTCGGTGAGTGACCTGGTTGAATAATCGTAAGAATTGTGCTCATGCCTGAGGGGTTAAATTAAGCTCCAGCACCCATGATACAGCTAAAAAGGGCAATCTGGTCTCAAGAGGTTACTGGCGGGCACAGAAGTCGTTACCCGAATCTTCGTGGAATGAGGTCAGTACCGAAACGCGGTAGCGTCGGGTCGACCGTTCCAATTAAGCCTCTTGTAATGGATCGCAGACCCGACGCTACCGCGTTTCGGTACTGACCTCATCCCACTCCGATCATATCGCTTAAGTAGATGGTTCAGGATTTTCTGCGTGAAGTGTTGGCCGCAGTGGGAACTTTACTGTCCTTTGTTTAAGAGCAGTGTCTCGAAGATGTCTTCGTTGTCTTTGGTGTTGGTGTTAATAACCAGAACCGACATCGGAGTACTGCCTTTCATCCGCTTCAAGGTCTGCCCCGAACCTGAGCGAAGCTTCAACAGTGTCTCGACCGGAATACCACCAGTGGATTCAGCAGCGGTGTTTGGCAAGTCAGTGAACGGATCACGAGTAAACACCAAGGTAAATACTTCTTGTCCAGCACTACCGGTTACTGGAAGCGAACAATCCTTCATAAGCATTCCAGCGGGACAATTTGACGGCAGCATTATCTCGACTTGCTTTCCAACGTCATTCCGGCCGCCGTTCACACGTGAGTCTGGAAAGATGATCTGTCCCGGATCTCTGGGAGAAGCCTGATGGATGATGTAAAGGAAGCCGTCCTGATTTGCTTTCACTGCCAAGCGGAGTCGATCTCCAGCGTGAAACAACGCGAGCGGACTAGTTTCTTCACCGTCTCCATTCTCTTTGACCTTCAGGACTCGCCATTGCAATTTTAGGAGCGGAGCCGAGACGACGGTGGCCTTCTTAATTGGCTTCTTTGGCTTTCGGTTCGTCTTAGGTTTTCGAACGATGGTAACCGGTCGATCGTCAACCAACGGATTTCCAGTTTGGGCAAAGCTTGCTAACTGCGACGAGACAAGCGCCACCGCAAGCATTAATCCAATGAAAGTGAGAGAGCGAAACTGAATGCTTTTAACTCGCATAGTCAAGATCCTCCTCAAAACGAACCCACTGTGCTACCGCGATTTTAGTTTCTCGAGAAGTCTGGGATCGTCAGCCGATATTCCACAACGAAATCCTATCAGAAACGCCCTGTTCTTTTTCTCTGCTTGATTCAATTGAGGAGAGTGGTAAAGACGACGTGTCGTTCGAGCATCCTGAATGTCGCCTTTATAGGTGCCGCCGCGCACCACTCGATTCTTCGTACCAAAGTCAGGATTCCGAGTTTGATTACCCGCATAAGGCTGAAAATAACTGGAGACCCATTCGGCGACATTACCGGAGAGATCCTCAACTCCATATGGACTCACGCCACCTGTAAACGAACCGACCTCCGACGTGCGTTGTTGTCCGCCAACATTTGCACGTGATACCTCAGGAGAATCTCCCCAGGGCCATTGACGCTTTTTCTGCGAGGCTGGATCCCATGACGCTGCTTTCTCCCACTCTTCCTCGGTAGGTAATCTCTTACCTGCCCACTTTGCATAAGCGTTGGCGTCATCCCAACTTACTCCCAGCACCGGAGCTCGAGGAGACGCTTTTAGATAATTCTCATCCCACCACGGATTGCTCGGTGCCGAACGTCGAGTCGCATCGCAGAACCTTTGATACTGCTCGTTTGTAACTTCAAACTTATCGAGATAGAAGTCGGGCAAGGTAACTTTGTGTGCTGGTTTCTCGCTCGGGTCGTGATTGTCGTCTCCCATCACAAACTCACCGGCGGCTATCAGCATCATTGGACCATTGTAGTCAATTTGTGCAAGAAGATTTGGCTTCCGATCAAGTGCTGTAAGTTGAGCAACAATCGAAACGTCAGCACTGCTTCCGTTGATCGAGGTGTTGAAATCGCTGAAGCCGTCGTGCGAAACACGGACAATCTTTCTACCAGCCTTCAACCCAGGAACTCTGATGGTCCCATCAGCGGAAGTAACTCCACGACTAATGTTATCAACATAGACATCGCTTCCAGGGGGCGCTCCGCGAACAATCAGAGTGAAACCAGGATCACTGCGTAGGACCAGGAAGAGTCCAACGCCGGCACCAATCAGCAGGAGAAACAGAAACGCAGCGCCAAGTAACCAAACCCAAATTGGAATTCCTCTTCGCGGCGGTTTTTGTGGAGGCTGCGGTGGACGAGAGCTTGAAGGTGGTGGAGGCGGCGGTAGACGTGCCGTATCAACTTCGGTTATCCGAATATTCGGCGTGGTCATGCCGAAGTCAACTTGATCGTCTCTGTTCTTATCGTCCATGTCTGGCTAAGTCGTTCGGCGCATTTCCGGGGTTAAATCCCGCTCACTTACCCTGAACTCAATCCTCTTTTAGACCATGGAACGCTGTAGGAATCGCAGCCGGAGACGCTTGCCGCAACCGTAAATCACGTACTAGGGTTTGTCAAGAAATCGTTTCGAGAAGTTGTGAGTGTAATTTTTCGGTGCTATCCCCGGCTTGTGCGAAATCCAATCAACTCTCTGCGCAACCTCTGCGTAGCAACTTCTTAAGATCTTGCTTTTCTCACAAAGTCTAAGCGCCCGAGGTTTAAGCGCCCGAGAGAGTAGTCTATGCTCCGCACTCCGTTAGCACTGCAATGTTTATAGATTACGAAATAAAAGGGCTATGCACTCCGTCAGGAGTGCGATGTGTGTCAGCAGCATAACCAATGCTCTCGCTCTTGTGATTTATAGACATCGCACTCCTAACGGAGTGCGGGAGCCTCTATTCGTCGATGGGTCTATAAACATTGCACTCCTGCCGGAGTGCGGTACATCGACTATGAAACTGACCAACTACATCAAGTCGGCTTTATATCCATTGACTTTGATCTCAATCAACTTCTCTCCCAAGCTGGGATGCTTTGCGGTCAATCGGATTATTCCCGGTGCTTCTTTGGTCTTAATCCAAACCGCACCAACACCACCGAAAAGGGAAAATGGATTGTCGCCGATTATTTCGCCTGGACCAGTAAGACTGAAAACAATTGCGGCGTTAGCCAACGGCCGCACAGCGCCAAACTCGTCGGTGACTTTCAATACGACTCTGGTTGCGTCGATCCCATCTCCGACTAACTCTCTGTCGTCAGGTTCGACCAGGAGTTGCCTGTCGGCGCCTCGACCAGACATTCGTTTCTCGATCACCTTCTTGCCGTCAATATATCCTTCGAGCTTTAAGTCGCCCCATCCTTTGTAAATCGCTTCACGTAAGTTTGTTACGAATGGTGCATACTTCAGATGCGGGAACGTCTCACGGTCAGGACTTAAGTCCGCAACCAGGCGATCCCCAATGTAGATCTTCACCTTCTCGCAGTTCGACGACACCATCGCAATGGTAAACGTCTCATTGCGATCACCTCGCGACCAATCAAATGCCGGTTCAAGAACAATTTCTTCTTTCGGATCACATTGGGATTTGTAAAACCCACCAGCTGGTTTCGGAATACGAAAGATGTCGGCAACACCGTGATAGCAGATCCGATCGCTGGAGCAAAAATTTGAATGCGTGTTGTAGTCAAAGGCACACCAGCCTAGACCGCCCGCATAGGCTTTGTCTGAAGCGAGTTGGTTGTGCACCCGCGCATGACGCATGGCATGCTCGGTAACACGCTCAATATTGTCATTTCGCTTGGTCGGGTACATGTGTCCGATAAATTCAGTGTTTAAGTAGAGTGGATGATTTGGTTTGCGCAACGGGATCTGAAAGTCGTTCATTGTGAAAACGTCTTCCAGCAACTCAGAGTCATACTTGTAACGGACGCCGCCCGTTTGTCGTGAGTCGTCAAGCTTGCGCGCCAGAGTATTTGTTTGAGTATAGAAGTCGTGATAATCCCCCGACTCGTTGACTCGAACTCCCCAGATGATTATCGAAGGATGATTCCAATCACGACGTATCATCGACTCCACGTATTGGACCGATAGGTCCTTCCAGGCCTGATCTCCCACATGTTGCCAGCCTGGAATTTCCTCAAGGACCATCAGACCTAATTCATCACAAGCGTCTAAAAAATGTGGCGACTGTGGGTAGTGCGAAGTTCTGACGATGTTGCATTTCAAATCCTTTCTCAGAATCCATGCATCGCGTCGCTGTACTCGAGCCGGCATTGCCTGACCAACAAATGGATACGTCTGGTGACGGTTCAAGCCACGCAACTTCAAGTGCTTTCCATTTAAGAAGAAACCATCAGGCGTAAAGCGAGCTTCGCGAAAACCGATTCGAGTTTGATAGGAATCAACTTCTTTACCATTCTCCAATAACGTCACGCGTACTTGATACAGCTTGGGATTATCACCGTCCCACAATTCGATCGGACCCAGGTTGTTAAGCGTCGTGTCGTAGTACGGCGCGTTCGACGTAATGTCAGAACTCTGAGAAGCAACTCGACGTGGTCCATCAAGCAGTTCGACTGTCAAAGTTCTCGATCCGGATTGCGACTTGGAGTCGAGATAGGTGCGCACCTCGAGTCGACGATTATCCGTGAGGACATCGACTGGCTTTGCGAATACGTTTTCAATAAACGTGACGGGAACAAAGCGAACCGATACATCTCGATAGATCCCACCAAAAGTCAAATAATCAATGTCTCCTCCAAATGGAGGGATATCACTGCGCTCCGTTGAATCGACTTCAACCGCCAGCACATTGTCGCCGCGCCAGTTGAGCTGATCGGTAACCTCAAATGAGAACGGAGTGTATCCACCTTTGTACTCGCCCAGACGGTGACCATTAATCGTGACTGTTGCCGCGGTCATTGCTCCGCCAAAATCTAAAAAGCACCGACGGCCGCGCATCTCTGAGGGTGTCAGAAAGTGCCGCCGGTAGAGAGAAACGAACTGATAATCTTTGTCGTCGAAGCCGTGCCAGGGCAGCATCTTGTTAGTGTGTGGAATTGTGATGCGGGCAAACCTGGAATCGTCAAACCGGACCGCAGTTCCATTCGCTACATTCTTCTCGCTGTATAGCCACTTGTGGTTCAACGGAAAGATGCGACGTTGCAGGGTCGAAGGCGACTGACTCAGGACCGACGAACTAAGATGTGGCAGTAATGTGGCTCCGGCAAGTCCGGCACAACTTCCCTTAATAAACGTCCTGCGATCAAGTCGTTTTCCCATCAACGTCTCCTAAAGAATCAGATTGTAGCGTCCATCCGTGGGCGCCCCACCGAGCGCAACGATATACTTGTTAATCTTGAAGTTGGTCCTAGAAGGGCCCACCACAAATTCACCTAAAATCGAAATTGAATTGATTGCCTCTTCGTCCCTGACACTTGCTGCGGCTTTGATTGAGGACCAATCTCATCTGTCGTATGAAACTTGTTTCTCATCGCTGGAATGACGTCGAGAAAAGCTATTCCGATATCGGGCAGTTCAAGCAAGCCGTTAACTCCGTCCTTCGGTGTGAATAAGCCAAGGAAGGAATCATCACGATCGGATGAGATACTAATTCGTCCGTTTGTTGTCTGTAACCTGGCCCAACGCCAACCTCTGAAGTATCCCTTAAACTCAGGATAGATCCAGCTTTCACCGGGCGTGGAATCGTTGTAAGCATTTTCCCAAACGTCCAATCGAGTACCTGCCAATCGATTTTGCCAAACTCGATAGGGACCAAATCCGAGCCAACGAATTTTCTCTATGGTCTTTGTATCAGATTCGAAATTGATTCCCAGCATGTCGACCAAGCCTTCAAACTGATACTCAAACTCGAGGTCGGCAACTAATTGCTTACCATCGGAGTGAATCTTCCAGTGGGCGAAGCGCAAAGGTCCCGTGTAAGCTGCCTCAATCACGATGCTGTTTAGCTCACGCCTCCAGTCGAAGCGCGAAAGTTTCGCAGCGCCACCAACATTTTCGTACTTTCTGTCGTTGCGCCGGAAAGCTAAGAACTGTGGGCCATTTCCTAATGGCAGCAATTTGCCGTCGCGAGTCACGGTCTCGAGAGCGCCATATGCCTTATTAAAGACTAACTCGGTGATTCCATCACTGATTCGCAAACGGTCAGAACCATCGTCAGTTGCTTTAAGTTGAGCACCAGGTCGCAATGGTGTGACTATGCGTGCGTGCGCGATGCTCCACGACCATGTCCATATCTCATTGCCTTTCGGGTCTTTTGCGACGAGGTATAGAACGTCTGCGTTCTGCCAATTGTTCGGCAAGTTGAATTTGAGGTTCCCTACAGAATGCGGAGCTACGTTTGGTCCCTTGCGAGTTGAGGACGTCACGACTAAATGCCCCTTAGCTTGTTGCTGGACCGTCGGGAAACGCCCTAGCTGCAACGTAAAAGTGCATTCATTGAGGTTTGTAAAATCAAATCTATTTGCAAGCTGAACATTGCCAGCAAAATTATCTGCCAGTTTTACCGGGCTACTCACTTGTACCGGCGACCAAATCTCGCGGACAGTATTAAAACTTCCTTCACGCTCACGATATGGTCCAACTATGCCATCAGGTCCACGATTGCCTGCGCAATCAAGTTTGCCATTCTGATCAGTTCGCTTAACGCATTCATCAACCAGTGCCCACAAGAATCCGCCACCGCCAACTTTACTTTGTCTGATCAATTCCCAGTAGTCCCACATCCCCGCCCCGATTCCTCCGTCGTACAAACCGTGCAGAAATTCAGTCGGCATATAAATGTCCGGGCCATTTGCGAGTCTTGTGTGACTATCAAACTTCTCGTAGTGATCGGTATTGGTTAGTCGGAACTTCTCCCACGGATGCAGCACTTCGCGTTTTTGCGGATCCCACCTGGCGAACTCGTCGTCGTTCTCTTTATTCCAACCACCTTCGTTTCCGTTGTCCCACAAAACTATGCTCGGATGGTTCACATCGCGACGGACTATTTGTCCAATCAACCTGCTACCCGTCGGCGTGTCGTACGATTTCTGCCAACCACCCAGCTCGTCCAACACATAAAGACCAAGCTCATCACAAGCATCGAGAAAATGAGTGTCGGGAGGATAATGTGACATCCTCACAGCATTCATATTCATTTCCTTGATGAGTTTTACATCGTCGTAACTTATCTGCGGACTTAGGGTCCGCCCCGAATCAGGCCAAAACGAATGGCGGTTGGCGCCTTTCAGCAAGATTCTCTGACCATTCAAATAGAAGCCATCGCCCTTCCGAACTTCGAAAGTTCGAAATCCGAATCGATTAGTAACAACATGGGCCGGTTTCTGTTTTATGTAAATCGTGAGACGTACTTTATATAGAGAAGGCGTTTCTGCAGTCCATAAACTTGCGTTAGCAATACGTGTTTGCAGTCGTCCCTTGCTGTTCACGGGCTTTGTCTCAAACGTCGCGCCGGCAGGTTGTCCTTTTGCGTCGATGATTTGTCCGGTGATTTTGTCCACCTCGTTAATGTTGCCACCGAGGTTAACGTCTACCGCGAATGTGCCATCCGCTCGAGCATCAATCGCAGTCCAGTCAATAAAACTCGAAGGAAGCGCTTCGAGATACACTGGTCTAAAAATACCTCCAAAGTTCCAGTAGTCTCCGAGACGTTCAGCTCGATTCACACTCGTGTTAGTCGATTCCTTACTAACAGTGACCTCCAGCAAATTTGTTGCGCCGTAGTTCAGGAGCGACGAAATGTCGTACTTGAATTGATAAAAGCCACCCTGGTGAGTTGGGCCAGCAGACTTACCGTTGATCTGGACATCCGTGTCAGTCATTGCACCTTCAAAAACGATGCGCACAACACGGCCTTTCCAGTTCGCTGGAACAACGAAAGTTCGCTTATACAGTCCTTTTTCTTTTGGATAGGGATTCGACTCGCGCTGACGATCACCACCGTATTGGTAGTTGCCAAAGCCTTCTAACTCCCAATTCGATGGCACTGGAATCTTGGTCCATGTGCCTGACTTGCGTCCTTCGGTGCAAAAGAAATCCCAGGAGATCGCATCGTCCTTACCAACTCCAGAGAGATATTGAGTTTCGGTGGCGGGAACAGTTTGGGCACTAACGCAAATAGCCGACAGAAGACATGCGATGAATAGGATTGAGACCCTGCGCTTCATATGGAAATCAACTTAGCCATTTCTCACAACTACGGCACTGCAAGTTCTGAAGTCGACACACGCTTTAGCACAAAAGCGAAATCCCACTCACGGCAGTGATTGGATGGTTCAGATCCTTTCTACTTGGACCCGAAACTGTACCGTTTGCGGGATGTTTTTGCATTGAACGAAAGAAGTAGAGAGGATCTGAACTATCCACCAACTGCCGTTGGTGGGATTTGCATAGAAACTTCAGCATACATGTAGTAGAGAAGATCTGAACCATCCACTCACTGCCGTGAGTGGAATTCGCTTTTTGTACAACCTCAACTTGGGAGCATTGGTCTAGAACCCTTGTAACTTCAACCAATCGGCGCAGCGTGTGGGCCACGTCGAAAGGATCGGATCGTCTTTTCCCAGGCCAAACCCATGTCTCCCTCGCTCGTACACGTGTAGTTCAAAAGGCACGGCGTTTTTCCGCAGCGCGGCTGCAAAACGCAGGCTATTCTCGACAGGCACAGCAGCATCGTTCGCGGTATGGACCAAAAATGTTGGCGGAGTTTCCTTCGTAACCTGCTCTTCATTGGAAAGCAACGTGACCATTTCCGCGGTAGGTTTATCACCAAGTAGCTGCTTTTTGGCTCCGGCGTGAGTAAGGTCACCCATCGTGATGACTGGATAGATAAGAACCATCACGTTGGGTTTTGAACTCTCGCGTTCTATAACATCAGCCGCGTCAGGTGTCCCAGCGTCAAAATGGGTTCCGATCGTAGAAGCCAAATGCCCGCCGGCAGAAAAACCGAGTATGCCAATTCGTTTAGTATCGAGATGCCACTCTGCAGCACGAGATCGAACCAGTCGCATCGCACGAGCTGCGTCCTGTAAAGGCGCAGGATGGTGGTAGCGTGGTCCATGCCGGTACTTGAGAACAAAAGCCGTAACGCCAATGGAGTTTAGCCACTCAGCAACTGGACCACCTTCGTGGTCAGCCAGGTGACTGTAGCCACCCCCGGGACAAACGATAATTGCGGATCCGTTTGCTTTGTCCTTGGGAAAGTAGGGCGTCAGAGTTGGAATGTCGTCAGCTTCTTTACCAACCGCTCCGGGTGCGCCTGTTGGCCACAGTTCGATTGGTTTCCCAGCCGGCTGAGCAGTTTGACCCAGTGAAGGTAACCAATCTGGTAACAACATCATCAAGAAAGCCAGAGCCAGACCAGTGAGAACCGCACGAGTTGTTTTCATTTCGCTTCTCAAGTTATTTCAGCAAGTAGTTTACAAGGGAACAGTTCTTCAATGACCTCAACCCGACAATAACGGATTCGGCATTTAGCTTTGCTCCGAGCGGTGTAGTGTGGGTGTGATCGCCCAGGAAATACTCTTTGGCAATTTTATCTGGACCAATGGCTTCGTATTGCTTCGCAACAATCTCATTGAGATCGATGAAAAATGCTTTCTGCGACGACGCGACAGAGGCTGCCCAACCGCCATATGTTGGAGCTGCCCGCTCAACTTTTCCTTCAATCCAGATATTTCGCGGTACCGGTGACACGACGATGGCCGTGGCTCCTTTGGCCTTTGTGTCTGTGACAAACTTCTTCATGTACCAACCGTAGGTATGGACCACTTCGTGTTTTTTCGTCAGGAGGTTGTCAATCTCCTGAGTATCGTCTCCAGTACCTTGAAGCGATCCACGTGCACGACTCTCGTCATTTACTGCGCCGCCGTCGTTATGTCCAAATTGCATTAAGACAAAATCGCCCGGTTTGAGCTCTGCGAGAACCTGGTCCCAAAGCCCTTCAGTTTGAAAAGTACGACTACTCCGACCGCCACGGGCTCGATTCTCGACACGGATACGCGTCAGATCAAAAAAATCTTTAATTGGATAGCCCCATCCTTGTTGACCCGCAGTTGTATTCTTAACAGTTGAGTCGCCAATGATGTACAGGGTCGGTAACGGTTGTTGGGCCATTGCACTGAATGGCAGAATTAGAAGTGCTAGAAGAATTAAGCTTCGCATGTTTATTGATTCGTTCGCTTCGTTGGAGCGTAAGTGATTATCCAACCGGCTATGGTTTTTTCGGTTTTGGCTTACCTGGTTTCGATGGACTGTCTGGCGTTCCATTGCCCTCATCTATTTCGGGCGTAGCAGTCTTACTACGTTGATACCTTAGCGACTCACCCGATCCGCTGAACTTCTTTTCGGAATTCACAACAGCAAATTCAGCTAAAGCGACCGTTCGATCTGTGCCAAACCCTGAGAGCGCAGTGAAGCGAATCTGACGCGCTGTAACACTTGTCCCAAACGATATCTGTTGAGGTTCAAATGTCGACTGCAGCTCACCGCGTTTCAACTCTTTCCAATCTTTGCCGTCGTCACTAATGCTAATTTCATACTCACGTACATCACCTTCATGTTCGCGGTGATTTTGTCGCGACATCAGGACCAGACCATTGAAGGAGACAGGTTTCGGAAACGTTAAGGTTAGAGCCTGGGGCTGTCGCTCTTTACGTTGTTCACCGACCATCCAATAGGTGTTCGGGTCACCATCAACAGCGTTAGCCGGAACATTTGCAGGAAGACTGTCAGCGGCAGCGACTACACCTAATGAATTCATGATGCGAGTGTCGAAGAATAACCCTCGAAGCTGTGCTTTAGTTACAGGTACCAGAGGTTTGAATCGAGCACTGGACATGTATGTCATTAATGACGAACGTAGCTGTTGCGCAACCACGCTGTCACCATCGAGGTTAAAAGAGGAAATAAGCAATTTTCCCGTTCCGACGCGACACTCCACAATCAGGCCCAGTTTGTAATTGCGATTCCAATCGTCGATTGCCCATACAATAGGCTCGAGCTCACGCGGTAGAGAATCAAGATTTACCGCTCTCACGTTTCGAATCACCTGCGACCATTGCCAATCAAAGTTTGGCTCTGAAGGAAAGTCCTTCAAAGCTGGATGGTTGTTGTTGACGAGGAGTCCGAGCATTCGACCCCAGGCGGGCCCCATCAGTCGATTCCAAAACACAGGTACATCGTCAAGTGGTGGACTGGTCCAATTCAGGTCCGAATTGCGAGGTGTGAAGAGGACTTTACCTCCAGCTGCCAGGCTGCGCTCAGCTTGTTCCCAATCACTGGTGATAAGGACATCGCGAGGTGTTGTTGCAGGTTGAGAACCCGGGTACAGCCAGAATTTCCAATCGTTTTCCGCGACACCGCCAATACTGACAATGAGTTTATATTGTTGTGGCGCACCTAATGTCGAAAGATCGGTTCTTACCGTACCCAGCTTTGTGTTCTTTCCAATTGGAATTTGTTGCGCAGGAAACTCTCCACTTCTAACCACTATGCCTTTTGAGTTAAGTACTCGCCATGTTACAGCCGGACCCGTGAGTGGGGCAGCGCCAAAGTGAGCTACTTCAACCTCAGCTTCAAATTGATCAGATGTTTTAAAGACCCGCTTTGTAAGACGCGCGAGCGGAACAGTCGTGTTACAGAAACGGCGGAACTCTTCCGGAGTCGCATAACCCTTTGACTCCCAGAATGGATCAAGAACTCCAACCAGCGCAGTTCCCTGCCCGAGATAATCGTGGAGATCCAGCAGCTGAAATCCACCTAGTCCAGGTGTCCGAAGATTTGCTTCGATCTCTTCCTTGTAGCACTCAAGTTGATACCGGCCTGATGCCCACGCAAACTCTTTGTTCCTGGCAAGCAAACCATGAGCGGCCATTGAGTCGCGAAAGATCTCGTAATTGCCGGGTCGCATGTAACCTGTGAACTTTCGAATAACGTCGTAATCAGGATAAGCAACCCATTGGCCCACTTCGTGTGAAACTACGGGCACATTTATGTCACGCAGCGAGTCCCCATAGTCTTTACCAAACCAGGCACTCTCGCGACGCAACATCTTTGGTCCAATACGTTGGATGGCGAGATAGTCAGTTCCCTCTGTGATGTTGGGTACTTCACGCTCAGTGTGTCCAGTCCCGGAGGTGTAAAGTCGGCGTGGATCCGCTCTTCGATAATGTTCAACCCATTTCGATAACGATTCTTTCCAATTACCTTTGGGTTCGTTGCTCGCCGAAAAGAGAATGAATGATGGGTGATTACCATAAGCCTTGATCATTCGGTCCGTCTCTTCATAAAGCATCCGTTCCATCTCAGTACCCGGACTAATCTCATTCCACATACCTGGTTCGGGCTGTAAATAAAAACCCAGTTGGTCCGCAGCGGTAAAGGCAGCCTCGGGAGGACAGAATGAATGGAACCGTATGTGATTAAGACCGTACGACTGGCAGATACGAATAATCCTCTTCCAATACTCAACGTCCGTTGGTGGGTAACCGGTAAGTGGAAAATCGCCGCCGTGATGTGTACCTCGAAATACGGTATCACGATCATTTACAAGGAACTTGTTGCCGCTAGCGCGAATATTAACCAGCCCAAACTCGACCTCTCGTTCGTCATCAGCCTGTTCGCCTTTCAGAGTTAACGTGAGGCGCTGTAGTGCTGGACTGAACTCATCCCAAAGTTTTGCTTGTTGATTGAATTGAATCTGAAGTTCAACAGTACCGCCCGATGCGTCCCAGTTAACAACGGCAGGTGCGCCAACGGCTGTGAGCGTACCTGAACCGGCCCGGCCAGTGATATTGCCAATTCGTACCTTTACAAGAGCCGATTTTTTCTGAGCATCGGGAAAAACTTGAGCGTCGTCGATCCACACGGGACTTGTAGTGGTGAGGTCTATCCGCCCGGCAATACCGTTCCAACTACTACCGAGCGAATCTGAAACACCGTGAGCATCAGGTCGATACGGCAGGAGCATGCGATTATCAATGCGAACACTCACACGATGCCTGCCCGGAGTTACGATTCCAAAATCGTGAACGTGCGGAGCTACCAGACTCTTGTTTGATCCAATTCTTCGATCGTCAAGCCACACAGTTGTTTCCCAGTGTGGTCGCTCAAGCTTCAAGACAACTCGTCGACCTTGCCAGTCCGAAGGGATCTCCATTTCACGTTGGTACCATGCGACACCGAGATAATGTCGCGGCGGTTGAGCGAGAAAAGGGACGCGCACCATTCCCTGGGCATATTTCTTGTAGTCGGATCGTAGAAACCAGTTTCGATCGTAGAGCGAGAGTACCCAGGGCGTCTTTGCAGTTATCTCGTCTCCGTAACCTTGCGCTTGCAGAACACCAGGCAATTTGATCCGATCGGTAAGAGTTCGATCAAACCACTTCTCCTTTACTCCCAAGTCACTACTATCCATAGCAAAACGCCACTCGCCGGCGAGATCGCTATTGACTGGAACAGGAGCCGCTGGATTGGCAGGACGGGTGCAGAGTACTGCGAGAAACAGGAGTACTGAGACGAAGATGATTCTACGCGCCAATCTCATTAAGTATTTCCCGGGAGAGAAGAATAGGGCACATAAAATAACACACAACGCGGCAGTCTTGGATAAGGGCCTACCCGAAGTGAGCGCAGCAAGAAGGAGTAGTCAATGCTCCGCACTCCGGCAGGCGTGCCATGTTCATAGCCTCTCTGAAGAATAGAGGCTCCTGCACTCCGCCAGGAGTGCATAGCCTTGTTCTTTTCTTGATCTATAAACATCGCACTCCTACGGAGTGCGCATTGATGTCAAACTATTAGACATGGCACATCGACGAGTGGAACTGATTTCACTTGAGCGCTAGCTAAAGAAATAAACATCACAGTCTCAGACGACTCAATTATTAGGTAGAATGTAGCGCCGCAGCAGTCTCTAAACACTACGGAGAATCTAAAATGAATCAATTGCTGTACGTCATTCGGGTTTTCTCAATCCTAGCTTTACTCGCAGCTGCCTTTTCTTTCACAGCATTTGCACAAGGCGAAGCTTCAGGCGGCACTATTCCCGGCTCCGCGAAACCCAAAAAAGGTAGCGACCCGTCCAAATCTGTAAAAGCTCCAGCGTCAAAACCAGCACCCAATCGTGCGACAACCGTCGATCGAATCGACGGAAAGTGGTGGACCACTGGTAATGGCTTTGGAGATTCGGAAGTTGTCTTCACGCAAAACGGCGCGGATGTAACAGGCGTGATCAAGTTTGCAGACGGACGAACAGGCACTATCAACGGAAGAATGGCTAACAAGAGACTCCAACACACATGGAGTGACTCGCGCGGTAACAGTGGAGTTGGATGGCTGGAGTTGAGTTGGGCCAACTTCCTGGGTGGAGCGTGGCACAACGATCGGGTGAAGGATGGGTCGTGGACGCTAAATCGCATCGAAGGACAATGGTGCCTGGGAGGAGAACGAAGTCGTATACGCAGAGTCACACATGATGAGAAAGGTTATCTAACGGTACGGAACGAAGACGGTAGTGGAAATGATGGCCACATGGAAGGACCCTGGTTGTTTCTCGATTCTGATGGTATGAGCATTAAGGGTTCGATGTTCTATAAAGGAAATCGAGTCGATTGGTCGAGCGGCGCTTACTGGACCTGGTGCGGACGCTAGGACCACAGCTGATGACGGAGCTTCGCGCGCAGGATCTTATGCCAGAATTCATTTAGAAAGGATCTGAACCATCCGCGCCGTTGGTCGTATTCTGCTTGAGAGGTCAGTCTTTCAATCATGTCAGCTTCACCACTTCTTCCAACAATCAACGGCGAACGCATTCTCCTCCGACAGCTTCGCCAGTCAGACGTGGAAGCCATTTACAACATCTTCTCTGATCCTCAAGTAACGCGCTACTGGAGTACGCCTCCTCTTTCAAACATTGACGCAGCGTCGCAACTCCTGGATGACATCGAGGAAAATAATCTTCGCGGTTCGATATTGAAGTGGGGTATTGCACTGAAATCAAATGACCTGGTGATCGGTACAGCAACGCTGTTCAATCTGAGCCTCGAAAATGGGCGCGCCGAAGTTGGTTATGCTCAGGCTCGAGCATATTGGCGCCAGGGCTACATGACCGAAGCACTACTGACGCTCATTGCTTACTCATTCGAGGTGTTGAAACTCCGACGGCTCGAAGCAGACGTCGATCCTCGCAATGAAGCTTCAATTCGTTCACTTGAGCGCATGGGATTTAAGCGCGAAGGATTTCTACGGGAACGCTGGCACGTTGCCGGAGAAATACAGGATGCTTATTTTTACGGACTTCTGCGACATGAATGGCCGCCAAAAACCCAAGCTTCCTAACTGCAAAAATTCTCCCAACTCTTACGGTGTCATGAAGTCAGTACCGAAACGCGGTAGCGTCGGGTAGGCCATACCTCTCACAAGCCGTAGTTGCTGATCGGACCCGACGCTACCGCGTTTCGGTACTGACTTCATCGTGCAAAGCTCACTGCAAGTTTCCATATCCAAATCGTTCATTACCTTGAGAGTGCCAATTTGCAGTCCAAAAATTGAAAACTTGAGGAAGTGGCCAATCATGAAAATCCTATTACTCGTAACCCTCACTGCGACCCTTACTGCTACAGGTCTTATTGCCTGTATTGCTGGGCCAAACAGCACAATTCCGCCCGTGTCAGCACTGGCACTGGCTCCTTCAGGACGAACGATGAAGCCGTTCAAGTCGGACCAGGAGATGTTGGCCTACTTCAAAGAGTTGGCAGAAAAACAGAAGCGACAAGCACGGCGTAGATCTAATGAACAACAAGCTGCAACCGATGCCGCAGCTCCAGCGCCCGCAGCTTCAGTTGCCAAGGAGAGCGCCGGGAACGCAAAAGCTGACAAAGACGAAGAGTCGATAACTAACAATCAACACGCTGGGGTTGATGAAGGTGGCATAGTCAAACTTCACGGAGACCATCTTGTAGTACTGCGACGTGGGCGCTTGTTCACCGTTGCCGTTGGTGACAACTTGCTAAAGCCTGTATCGGCTGTCGACGCCTTTGCACCTGATTTAGATCCACGTAGCACCTGGTACGACGAGATGCTCATCTCAGGCGACACCATAGCCGTAATCGGTTACAGCTACGAACGTGGAGGAACTGAAGTAGGTCTGTTTCGCATCGACGACTACGGCAAGTTGACGTATCAATCCACCTACCATCTCCGCTCGAACGACTATTACTCATCTCGTAACTACGCTAGCCGCTTAATTGGCTCAAAACTGATCTTCTACACGCCACTGTACTTTTATCCAGGATCAGATAATCCATATCAAACCTTTCCGGCTGTCCGAAAGTGGCATAAGGGAGCTCAGGCGAACGAGTTTCGAAACATTGTTTCAGCAAATCGCATCTATCGACCACAAGCTGAATTCGATATTGACTACGGTATGGCACTTCACACCGTAACTGTGTGTGATCTCGCTAACGGCGGATTTGATTGTCAGGCAACTTCGGTAGTTGGACCAGCAGGAAGAGTTTTTTACGTGTCGCCTGATTCCGTCTACGTCTGGGCAACCACATGGTCCTATCGAGAAAAAGATACTCGGTCGAAGTCGCTGCTGTTTCGGATGCCGCTCGACGGAACTGGTCCCAGCGCTCTTACTGTGTCTGGCAGTCCAGTCGATCAGTTCTCATTCCTACAAGGAGATGATCAGTTTCTAAATGTCCTGGTGCGGTCTGATGCCAGAGGAGACGGAATGTGGGGAGCTGAGGTAGCGGAAGGTGATGTCGCATTAATGCGAATTCCAGTGACAGCATTCTCTGACGGAAGTGAATCGGCGCCGTCGTCGAATTATCGCCGGCTGCCAAAACCAGAAGGATATACATTTCAGAATCGCTTTGTAGACAAGTATTTGATTTACGGAACGGGAAGCGGGTGGGGATATCCTCGTACTGCGAGCCAATCAAATCTTTTTGTTGTGAACTATACGAGGGGCGATTCGCATCAACTCTCACTGACACATGGTGTCGATCGAATCGAGCAAATGGGAAGCGATGCAGTTATTGTCGGGACCGATGGAACCGATCTGCACTTCACTTCCCTGCGCCTGGGCCAATGGCCGCAAATTGTTTCTCGGTATACGAGGAAGGGTGCATCGCAGGGAGAACTTCGTAGTCATGGTTTCTTCTACAAGGCTGATGGCGCTGAGGGTGGAACATTAGGTTTGCCAATTAGTGTTCCCGGCCGGCCCGGTTATCGTCACCTGGTTGAGGACTCGGCCGCAATCTTGTTTCTACGCAACGACTCACTGCAGTTCCGAGAGGTTGGAGAACTTGGAGCACGTCCGGAAAAAGCTTTGAACGATCAGTGTCGAGCGTCTTGTGTCGATTGGTACGGAAATGCGAGACCACTGTTCCTAAAAGGTCGGGTCTTTGCGTTACTCGGATACGAGATCGTTGAAGGTCAGCTGGACGATGGAAGGATGCGTGAGTTACGCCGAGTAAATTACTCGCCTGTGCGTCAACAAATCACTCGGAGTAGTGAGTGATACGAGGGCTGTGTATTACAAAACCTTGACAGGATTTCAAGACGCACATGATGGAGTTTGAAACCCTTTAGTGGTCCCTGACGAGTTAACCACTCAAGCTCTTCTGTCGGACCGCGTACGTCCTCGTGCGCATCGCGAGCAGAAGACCCCTATCAAACTGAACAAGCAGCCGGCGTGAGATGCGCACGAGGACGTACGCGGTCCGACAGAAGAGCTTGAGTGGTTAATTTGGGGGGGCTACTGAAGGGCAACTATTTTTTTAGCGTTACGTCTATCAATTCTGGCGTCCACTTGGTAAACTTTTCAGCTTTCCGGCAATTTGAGTCCATTTATCGATCCGAATGGATATCAAAACTACATTTCTAACTATTAGCAGCTCTAAAAAGAGCAACTCACACGCGAGCCACAGTAAGCTTGGCGCTCTTCTGATTGCGCTGACGTTATGTCTATTTGCGAATTCAGGGCCAGCCAAGTCAGAACAACGCTCGTTGGCAAAGCGTGCGCCCGCTATTCCAGAGGCGTCACTACCCTGTACGGAAGAAGAAAGCCGCTGGTGGGAGTCGCTCCGGCAGGCCGGCGAAGACATCCGAAGTTCTTCCGTCTACTCGAAGGAGTGGGTGCGATTTGTCGAGTTGGTCCAGGAAGGAAATAGAAACGGTTACCGCATTCCAATTCCTGACCGCCGCTGGATTTCCGTGAAGCGAACCGAACCTCAGTATACTGACGCGGCTCGCAATAACCACATCATCGGCACGATAACGCTCAAAGCCAATCTTCTTCCGAACGGAACCGTGGGTGAGATTACTTTCAATTCGCGACTCGGGTTTGGACTCGACCAAAAAGTTGAAGACTCCGCCCGAACAATGATATTTCTACCCGCAGTCAAAGATCGGAAATTCGTAGAATCAACCGTAATGATGGAAATGCGCTTCTTGCTTTTCTAAGTGGCAGGTTAATTGGCACCACTGCCAGCGGTACAGCTATCCAAAATTTAGTAAATCTCAGTGGAGGTCTCTCTCTAATGCTTCGAAGATGTCAGTACTTCGGCCTGCTCATCGTACTGGTTCTCGCGTCGGGTCTTGCCGCGCAAACCACACGACGCCCACTAAAACTCGATGACCTAACACGCTTTCGAGATGTTCGTGATCCACAGATCTCTCCAGATGGTCAGTGGATCGCCTACGTCGTCGGCACAACCGATGCAAAAGAGGACAAGTCCAGTTCACATATCTGGATGATTGGAATGGACGGTAGCAACGATCGGCAGGTCACGTTCAGTCAGGACAGCGAGAATTCACCGAGATGGAGTCCCGACGGCAAATACCTGTCATTCACTTCATCACGTCCCGGCAAAGCGCGAGGTAATCAGATCTGGTTGCTGGATCGAAGCGGAGGTGAAGCCTGGCAACTTACGGAACTTAAAGGCCGCTTACAGGGTTATGAGTGGTCACCCGATGCAAAGAGACTTGCGCTTGTGATTGGCGATCCGGACCCTGAAGCAGATCCTGGACCATCACCACAACCAGGCGCGACCGCAACGCCACGCGTACCAAAGCCCATCGTGATCGATCGCTACAGGTACAAACAAGACGGTCAAGGTTACTTACTCTCAGGTCGACACACTTACATCTACATTTATGACCTCGCTTCCAAGAAACTCGACCGTCTGACAACAAGTAAATGGGATGAGAGTTCACCATCATGGTCACCTGATGGGTCCAGAATTGCTTTTATGAGCAATCACGGCGAGGACCCGGATCGAGAACCATCCGCACAACTTTTCGTAGCTGAGGCTAAAGCAGGCGCAACCGAAAAGCAGCTTACTCCATCAACAATTCGCGCCGGACGGTCGCGCCCGGAATGGAGTCCGGACTCAAAGTGGCTCGCGATCCTCGACAGCGACGAGAAGAAATACGGCGCTTACAGTATGGACCACTTGCTGCTCGTCGCGAGTGATGGAAGTAGCGCTCCCACCAGATTCAAACCCACTGAAGATCTCGACCGCGGTGTTGGCTCTCCACGTTTCAGTGAAGATGGAAAGTCGATCCGATTCCTCGTGGTCGACGATCGCTCCGTTTATCCGTCTCAGGCAAGTCTTACTGGCGCAACAATTGAGAGACTTTTAAAGCCGCCTATCGTGATCTCATCACTGATGACGGTGGCAGGTCGCACCATCGGCCTGTCGGGAGGCGACAACAAAACAACCGAGATTCATGCACTCGAAGGTGGAACGCTTAGACAGATCACTCATCAGAACGATGCGCTGTTTGCTGAGCTAGACCTTGGCATGACCGAGGAAGTTGGATTCAAGAGCAAAGATGGTACGCAAGTAAATGGGCTACTGACCTATCCGGTCGGTTATGTGAAGGGTACCAAGGTACCGCTTTTGCTTCGCATCCATGGAGGACCAAACAGTCAGGACCAACATTCGTTTAGTGCTGAACGCCAGGTGTTTGCTGCTAATGGCTATGCTGTACTCGCGGTGAACTATCGAGGAAGTGCCGGTCGCGGACAAAAGTTTTCGCGCGCGATTTTTGCGGATTGGGGAAACTACGAGGTCCAGGATTTACTCGCCGGTGTAGATCACGTCATCAAGATGGGAGTTGCTGACCCGGAACGCTTGGGTGTTGGCGGTTGGAGTTACGGTGGGATTCTCACAGACTACCTGATTGCCAGTGACACTCGTTTCCGAGCGGCAACGAGTGGAGCGGGAACCGCGTTTACTGTTGCCTTCTACGGTACCGATCAGTACATCATTCAATACGACTACGAGATTGGACCACCATGGAATCCAAAGGCCTGGGATACTTACGTTAAGATTTCATATCCCTTCCTGCACGCTGACAGGATTCGAACTCCAACTTTGTTTCTCGGCGGAGAACGCGACTTCAATGTACCCGTACAGGGCAGTCAGCAGATGTATCAGGCACTTAGAAGTCTGGGGATTGACACCCAACTGATCATCTACCCAAATGAAAACCATGGCATCCAGCGACCAAGTTATCAGCGAGACCGGATGGAAAGATATATTGCCTGGTATGAAAAATACGTAAAGAAGGCGTCGGCCCCTTCCAGTACTTCGACTGCCAAATAAGTAACCGCCAAAGTAACGAGGATCCATCGGCTTGACTCGCGGCCGATGGATCCTCAAACTATTTCCATCTCCTCAAGTCCCCTTCTAGAATTAGGGCGTCTTCCCCAATTGTCGATCGGCCCGTAATGAAACCGATTCTTCTTGCAATAGCTGCGCTCGTATTCTTCGCGAACCCAATTCAAGGACAGTCGTGCTTCAACGCGACTGAGATTAAGAGTCTCCAAGACAAACTAAAGTCTGCGGAGCCCGTCTCACTAAATAAGAAGCTGCAATCAGAATTGCAGAAAATGGCGGAGAAACAAGTTGAACTCCTAACAAAAGTCATCGACGAGGATCAAAAGTCCGAATCTTCACGAACTCGTCTTCGTGAATTCAATGAAAAGAGCGCTGCGCGATTATGTGAGTTGATCAAGTTGAACGGCTGGCCAACTTCGGCTCTCGTCGAACAGGCAGGAGTTTTGGCAACATATCACATACTCAAAAATTGCGGCTCGTACGAGCTGCAGCGTGATCTGCTGCCCGTAATCATCGCGGCTAGCAATAAAGACCCCGTGCAAAAACCAGAGTTCGCTGGAATCTTCGATCGTTTGCGAGTGTCCGCGGGTATGAAACAACTCTTCGGGACACAGGCGGTCAGTGTTGGAGGCTTTCTGGTTCTTTATCCGATTGAAAATGAAGCTAAGGTCGACGACTTACGGAAGGAATTTGGCCTGGTTCCACTCAAGGCTCACCTAAGAAACCTGGAACGAACTTACAACAAACCACTAATTAGGTCCCGCCAGCAACCCGAAAGTCAGGTTGAAGGAGGCTTGAAGAACTCACTTACGAACGCACTCGAGTCTTCAAAGGTTGATCCAAACTACGTCGCAGAAAACGACGTCATCCGTGTCGAAACCAATCTGGTAAACCTGAATGTGAGCGTCTTCAACAAAAAGGTCCAAACGTTCGACGGATCGCTGACAAAAGATGATTTCAAAGTAATGGAAAACGGTCATCCGGAAACTGTCACTTTCTTTTCTTCAAACAGGGTCCCATTTGATCTTGTACTACTAGTTGATCTCTCCGGCTCGACATCAACGCACCGAGATCTGATTAAGAAGTCGACGTTGCGGTTCATTGAGGCAGCGAGACCAAGTGATCGCTTGGCTATTGTAACCTTCTCAACTGACCAGGAAGTAGTCTGTCCACTGACCCTTGACCGCGAGAAACTCGTTGCCAGCGTGAAGAATATGAATGGCACCGGCGGTTCGAATATCTGGGATGCAGTGAAGTTTACACTCGACTCCGTAATTGGACCTCGAACTGTCGAAAGACGACGGGCCGTAGTTTTGATTACCGATGGTCTCGATAATTCAAGCGTCAGTAATTCATTCCTCGACGATGAACCAACACCGTCGGGTACGCTCTTTGCCGACCTGCTCGAACAAGTAAGACAAACAGATGCCTTGATCATTTCGGTCGATATTGACAGTTCACCAACTTTCATGAAGGGGTTGAAGGAGTCTGCCAGTAAGATGCTACGGCTTCTTGCCGACGAGAGCGGTGGGTCGTACTACGTAGCTCACAAACTCTCCGATTTGAACGGTGTTTATGGCCAGGTGATCAATGATCTGGGCCAGGTCTACAGCCTCGGTTACACACCGACGAATGAGAAGCGTGATGGTCGTTGGCGTTGGGTTGAAATTCAAGTCGTAAACAAACCCGACCTTACAACGCGTTCCCGGCCGGGTTATTATGCGCAGTAAATGCACGAACGCGGATTGATCAGAATCTCAAGCGAAGAAATTCAAAGTACTCTTCGCTCCGTCCTCTTACAGTTCGGTTTCGCTAACGAACGCGCAGTTCTTTGCGCCCGGTTGTTTACAGAGACGACGCGCGACGGCGTTTATTCACATGGTCTTAATCGTTTTCCGCGTTTCCTCGAAACAATCAAAAACGGTCTTGTAAATGTAAGTGCCGAGCCGACGTTAGTTGCTAGTTTCGGTGCTTTGGAACGTTGGGATGGAAACTCTGGTCCAGGAAATCTAAACGCGCACGCATCAATGAGTCGAGCGATTGCTCTCGCAGGCCAATACGGAATTGGCTGTGTGGCACTGCGAAACACTAATCACTGGATGCGGGCTGGGACTTACGGTTGGTTAGCCGCTGACGCTGGTTACATCGGAATCTGTTGGACCAACACTTTGCCTAACCTACCGCCCTGGGGTGGAACGACACCAGCCCTTGGTAATAATCCGCTGGTAATCGCGGTTCCGCGTTCCGACGGGCACTTAGTACTCGACATGGCAATGTCTCAGTTTTCATTCGGTCGTTTGGAGTCGTTTCGAAAACGCGGCGAACAACTTCCAGTTGCTGGTGGTTTTAATACGGCGGGATCACTTACTACTGATCCTGCTGAAATCGAGGCCTCTGGGCGACCGTTACCCATCGGATACTGGAAGGGCTCGGGACTGTCGCTACTGCTCGACTGCGTTGCCTCTCTGTTGGCGGAAGGTAATGCAACTTTTCAGATCCCGCGCGACGTCGTCAAGGAGAGTGGTCTATCGCAGGTGTTCATTGCCATTAAAGTGCAACACGAGGATTCTGATCGCTCGCTTACTGATATACTCTCCTTCCTCCATGAGTCTGGGCACAGTGATTCGCCGGTACGCTATCCCGGGGAACGTACTCTCGAGATCAGAAAAGAAAATCTTCAGCTTGGTGTGCCCGTTGACGCTGAGGTTTGGTACCAGATTAAGAGCCTAATCGAATAACACCTGATGCACTGTGATCAGCTATGGTCCAGTTGCGACTTACGCTGAGACTCTGCCAACTTAAATGAAAAGGGGTCAGCAGATTTCAAATGATTCATATCGGAATCATCGGCGGCGGCGGAATTAGCGACACTCACGCACGCGCGGCACAACAGACAGCGGGTGCTCAGATAGTCGCATTTGCAGGTGGTAACGCAAACAAGGTCAACAAGCTGGCGAGGACATATGGCGGCACACCGTATGTCGATCTCGCTTCGTTCTTCAAACACACACCAATGGACGCAGTCATGATTGGCAGTCCTTCCGGTTTACATGCGGAACAAGGTATTGAGGCGGCCCGTCACTCCTTGCATGTGCTCGTGGAAAAGCCAATCGACGTGACGCTTGAAAAATCAGATGCACTCATAAGAGCTTGCGAAAAAGCCAGGGTAAAGCTGGCTGTCTGCTTTCAAGATCGCTTTGCCGCAGATTCGGTACGTCTTAAAGAGCTAATCGAAAGTGGCGGTCTAGGCAAACCAATACTCGTTTCAGGATGCGTAAAGTGGTACCGACCTCCTGAGTACTACGAAGGATCACGTTGGCGCGGCAAACTCGCCCTTGATGGTGGTGGTGCGTTGATGAATCAAGGCGTTCACACTGTCGATCTCTTACTCTGGTTGTTGGGTGATGTGCGACGAGTTTATGCCCGTGCTTTGACCGCGTTACACAAGATCGAATCTGAAGATACTCTGGTGGCAACGCTGGAGTTTGAGAACGGCGCGATAGGAACGTTGGAGGCAGCAACGTCTGTTTATCCTGGCTATGATCGCGAGATTGAGATTACTGGTTCTGAAGGAACCATCATCTTTCAGCATGATCGAATAGTCCGGGCGGATCTCAAGACACCGTTAACGGGTGGTTTGCAAGTGGCTTCAGAAGATACAAATCAGAGTTCGAGTTCTCCAATTGTGTCTGACGTAAGTGGTCACAAACGAATTCTCGAAGATTTCTTGAACGCAATCGCAACAGACGGAACTCCACGCTGTGATGGTTATGAAGGTCGCAGAAGTGTCGCGTTGGTCCAGGCCATTTATGATTCCGCTCGAAACCATGAGCCGGTGAATGTCTAAGTTTAAGGTGCAAAGATGAAGAGACGAGACTTTTTCCTTAACCGCCGCGATTTCCTACGTGGCCTATCCGCTGGAGCGACCGGTTTGCTGGTTGGACCAAGTGTGGGACGCGTTGCAGAATTACTGGCGCAGAACAGCGGTCGTAAATTAGGTGTAGCACTCCTGGGGCTGGGCGGTTATTCAAGCGGACAGCTTGGACCCGCTTTGCGTGAAACAAAGCTATGTCAACTCACCGCCGTAGTTACCGGTCATCCTGAAAAAGGCGAGAAATGGGCCGCAGACTATGGTCTCAAAAAACAGAACATCTATAACTACGAAAACTTCGATCGAATTGCCGACAACCCTGAAATCGATATCGTTTACGTTGTGACGCCACCAGCCTTGCACCCTGAGTTTGTCATTCGCGCTGCAAAGGCGGGTAAACAAGTCATTAGTGAGAAGCCGATGGCTACTTCCGTGAGTGATTGCGACCGAATGATCGCAGCCTGTAAGAAAGCAAAAGTTCAGCTGGGGATTGGTTACCGGATGCACTACGACCTTTACCGCAAAGAACTGATGCGACTTGCACAAACGCAGGAGTTCGGACCGTTCATGAAGATGACGGGTGAGTTCAGTTTTGTAATGAATGAACGGCAATGGCGAGTCGAGAAGAAACTTGCTGGCGGTGGCGCGATGATGGATCTCGGTATCTACGTGGTTCAATCCGCATTGATGGCCGCTAACGCAACACCCGTTTCGGTAACAGCGAAAGAGGATCCAAAGCTTCGGCCAGACTTCTTCAACGAAGTTGAAGAGACCATTCGTTGGACCATGACATTCCCTAATGGCGCAACGTGCGAGGCAACCACTAGCTTCAATCGCTCTGGAAACAACTTCCGGGCAGATGGCGATAAAGGATTCTTCGAACTAACAAAAGGTGCGTTCAGCTATAGCGGCGCGGTGGGAACGACGAGTCGAGGACCGATGACTTACACATGGATCAATCAACAAGCAGCGCAGATGGACGACTTTGCCGATTGCATTATTAGTGGTCGCAAGACCCCGGTACCCGGAGAAATGGGCCGGAAACACATAGCAATAATAACGGCAATCTACGAAGCTGCTCGGTCAGGAAAAACGGTAAAAGTCCAAGCGTAAAACATACCGCATTCAAGGCTTGCTTGTATCTAGAGGAAACCCAATAAGATGAAACTTCGCAGGTCTAACTTTTTAGTGGCCGTATTCATATCCCTGCTGCTCGCAACCCCGCCTTCATCCTTATTTGCACAAACGCGTCGAACACCAACCGTAATTAAAGAAAACAACATTCGCGCGGAGCTCAACTTTCTTGCGAGTGACGCTCTTCAAGGGCGAGGTAGCGGAACAAACTATGAAAGAGTTGCGGCAGAGTACATTGGTTCGATGTTTCGCCAATTCGGTCTGGAACCCGCCGGAGATGCCGACGCGTCAGGAAACAAGACCTTTGTACAGCAGGTCAAACTAGAGAGTGCGAAGTTTACCGAGGCACCATCACTCGAAGTAACCTGGGGAAACAACACTCAGAAATGGCAGTTTGGTCGCGACTTGTCAGTTTCGTTTCTACGCGCGCCTAAGATCACAGGCGATCTGCAGGTGATCGACGCTGACGGTACGCCTTCAAAGGGAGCTTTTGTGGCCGTCAAACTCCCAGACGGAACTGATCCGCAAAAACGACAGGAGCTCGCGCGAAAAGTGCGTGCGGCAAAAGCAGCGGCCATCGTGATGGTCGAAACTGATGCAAACAAAAAGACTCGTGAGGCTGGTGACGTTAGATTACCCAACCTCGGATCACGCATTCAGGGCGAAACATCGAACGATGTTGCCTTCGCCACAATAAGTCTAAAAAAAGAAGCATTCGACCAGCTGGTTGCTATGCCGTCAGGCTCCAGGGTTCAGTTTGGTGGACCAACGCAAAACTCCGATACCGGATCCACCTGGAACGCGGTTGGAGTGTTGAAAGGATCGGATCCCAAGGCGGCCAAAGAAGCAATCATGTTGAGTGCTCACCTTGATCATCTTGGCGTCAATGAATCTGCAACCGGAGACAAGATATTCAACGGCGCAGATGATGATGCGTCCGGTTGCGTGGCAGTGCTGGAGCTGGCTCGAGCACTCGCAACCGGAAAGCGGCCACGCCGCACAATCTATTTTGTCTGTTTTGGAAGTGAGGAACGCGGTGGTTACGGAGCGCGCTACTTTATTTCAAACTCACCGGTGCCGCTCAAACAGATAGTCGCCGACCTTACCTTTGAAATGCTTGGCCGACCGGATGCAAAGGTTCCTCCAAATACTTTATGGCTTACCGGTTTTGAGCTTTCCAATCTTGGACCAGAGTTGGTCAAACAAGGAGCACTCTTAGTAGCCGATCCACACCCGGAACAGAATTTCTTTCAGCGCTCCGACAATTACACGCTGGCCCTACGAGGCGTTGTCGCGCACACCGTCTCAAGTTTTGGGTTGCACACCGATTACCATCGTCCCAGCGATGAGGTATCAAAAGTAGACTTCCCTTTTATGACTCGTTCGATCAATTCAATGGTTAGACCCATTCGTTGGTTAGCGAATTCAATGTTCAGGCCTGCCTGGTTACCGGGTAAAGCACCGACACGAAACTAACGAATGAAACCAAAGTTCTTCACTACTGCAGAGAAATTCCGAGAGTGGCTCGAGAAGAATCACGCCACCAGCCAAGAATTGCTCATCGGTTTCTATAAGAAAGACTCTGGCAGAAAGAGTATTACGTATTCAGAGACGTTGGATGAGGCGTTGTGCTTTGGCTGGATTGATGGCGTGCGCAAACGTATCGACGAGATCAGCTACACAATAAGATTTACGCCGCGGAAGCCGAGAAGCATTTGGAGCAATATTAACGTTCGCCACGTAGAGCGACTGAAGAAAGATGGACGAATGAAACCCCCGGGGCTTGACGCGTTTGCACTTCGAGACGAAAAGCGTACCGGCATCTATTCGTTCGAGAACAGGCCACGTGAGTTTTCCGCTGATTTTTCAAAGCGATTTCGAGCAAATAAAGCCGCTTGGAGTTTCTTTAATAAGCAGGCACCCTTCTATAAGAAGACCATTATCTTTTGGGTGATGAGTGCGAAGAAGGAAGAGACTCGACTGGGGCGTCTGAACCGACTCATCGATAGCTCGTCAAGAGGCGTTCGCGTTGGCTTGTTAGCAAAAACAAATAAATAACTCTCTCCCGGAGCACCTATGCATCTCAAATGCCGACACCTGCTACTTGTCCTCCTGATTGCGTGCGCCAACGTTTTGGGCCAAACCACCGATAACTATCAACCTGGTCCAGATTCCAAACCACAACCAAATGTGCCCAAGGGTGAAGTCATCAAGTTGACATTTGATAAGTCGAAGATCTTTCCCGGCACCACTCGTGATTACTGGATCTACGTTCCGGCACAGTACAAGCCGGACAAACCCGCGTGCGTTTTTGTAATGCAGGATGGAATCAAATACGAAGCACCGATCGTTTTTGACAATCTAATAGCAAAAAAAGAAATACCAATCCTGATTGGCGTATTTGTCGCACCAGGTGTGGTAAAAGCCACCGACAGTAATTCCGCACTTAATCGATTTAACCGTAGCTTTGAATACGATGGACTTGGCGATAATTACGTTAGATTTCTTCTCGAGGAACTGTTACCTGAAGTCGAAACCAAGAAGACTGGAGACGGACGCACCATTAAGCTTTCGACTGATGGTAACGACCGATCAATCGGCGGTGAATCAAGTGGAGCGATTGCTGCGTTTACAGCAGCCTGGGAGCGGCCCGATGCTTTCAGTCGCGTCCTCAGCACTATTGGAACGTTTGTCGACCTGCGCGGCGGTTCGAGATATCCCAGCCTAATTCGGAGATTTGAACCTAAACCGATTCGTATTTACATGCAGGACGGTTCCAACGACCTCAACATATATGGTGGCGATTGGTGGATGTCCAATCAGACCATGGAACGAGCGCTCGCATTCTCGGGTTACGAAGTTGAACACGTCTGGGGCGATGGTGCACATAACGGTAAACAAGGTACCGCAATTTTTCCGGATGCAATGCGTTTCTTGTGGAAGGACTGGCCCAAACACATAGCCAAGGGTCAAACACAAAATGAGACACTCAAGACAATTTTGATTCCTGGCGAAGATTGGCAACTCGTCTCCGAAGGTTACCGCTCTACTGAGGGTCCTACAGCAAACGCTAAAGGCGAGATATTTTTCAATGATTTTTCAGGCAACAAAACCTATCACATTGGACCTGACAACAAAGTATCGGCGTGGCTAAACGATTCCAAGAAAGGTAGCGGACAAGCGTTTGGACCAGATGGATTGCTCTATGCGGTGGCGAGTGGCGAAAAGAAAGTCGTGGCTTACGATCGCGAAGGCAAACCGAAAGTAATCGCTGAAGGATTTGTGGGAAACGATATCGTGGTCGCACACAATGGAAATATCTATGTGACTAATCCGCCCGCCGATAGCGAGATTGCACCGAGCAAAATCTGGCTGATTAAGCCAAATGGAGAGAAGGTCGAAGTTGACTCGGGGCTGAAATACGCAAACGGAATTACATTAAGCCCGGACCAGAGCCTCTTGTACGTTGCAGATTATCGATCTCACTGGGTCTATAGTTATGTCATTCAGCCAGACGGTTCGTTACAAAACAAGCAACGCTTCTATTGGTTGCTCGTACCCGATACTTCAGATCAAAGTAATGCGGACGGACTTAGAGTGGATACAGACGGCCGGCTGTATGTCGCAACCGCGATGGGAGTCCAGGTTTGTGACCAGGCCGGCAGAGTAGTGGGTGTGTTACCGACGCCAAACCGTCGCTTATCAAATCTGAGTTTCGGCGGAGAAAACTTCGATGTCCTCTACGCGACATGCGGTGACAAGGTCTACAAGAGAAAGCTAAAAGTAAAAGGGGCTCAGGCGTGGGATAGTCCTGTCAAGCCTGCAGTGCCACGGTTATGAACTTCGTCACTACGACCTGATTAAAAGAAGAGAACATGCCGTTGGGGTTGTAAGGCACGCAATGCTTTGTCCAAACTCGGACACCACCGGCTTTAGCCGTGTGGTGCTTCAATCTCAACCTACAACCTGCGATATTGAACACAGACACCACCGGCTTTAGCCGCGTGGAGTCTCAACTTCGGCCCTTTTGAGGCTAATTGAAAATTGAAAATGGCGGAAATTGAAGCTCCACGCGGCTAAAGCCGGTGGTGTCGGTGTTCAAGTAATCGCAGGTTGTAGGTAGAAACTGAGGCTCCACACGGCTGAAGCCGGTGGTGTCGGTGTTCAAGTAATCGCAG